>Ga0209187_1002317_pt1 | contig 18443 bp, 3 predicted proteins | sample BantaG_FD_187430 | JGI IMG/M metagenome (GOLD analysis project Ga0209187, IMG submission 187430) | Marine algal microbial communities from Bantry Bay, Ireland - BantryBay_4 metaG (SPAdes) (version 2) | ecosystem: Host-associated > Algae > Red algae > Unclassified | place: Bantry Bay, Ireland...
AAATATGTAAAGATAAAGCAAGGGTCTAAAAAAGTTTAGACCCTCCAGACTTTTCAGCTGGCTAAGATTATTCCTTGATAGGTTGCTCCCCAGCAGAGCCTATCTCCGCTTCATCTTAGCATATGAAAGTTAGAATTTGAATATTATTATTAACAACAAAGTTATTCACAAACTTTAGCCTTTAGCAAGGGGGTTGTCAACCAATTTCATGATGGGACAGCTGTCTCAAAGACTAACCCTTAATAGACAATGGCTAATATCAAGCTCACGAGCGTATAAAACCAACAGCTATTAGCTTTAAATCTAAATAAACCCCAATACCACTTAACATTAAACATTATTAATATATTTTTGCACCACACAAAACCAAACACACGTGGAAAGGCAATTAAGCGAGCAAGAACAGGTACGGAGAGACAATCTCCAAAAGATTCAAGAATTGGGTATAGATCCATATCCAAGTGATTTGTACCCTGTGACGCATCAGTCTACAGCTATTGTAGAAGCATTTACTGGCGAAGAGACAGAACAAGTCGATGTTGTCATTGCAGGACGATTGATGATGAAGCGTATAATGGGTAAAGCCAGCTTTGCTGAAGTGCAAGACACCAGTGGTCGCATTCAAATATATGTGAGTCGGGATGATATCTGTCCAGGAGAAGATAAGACGTTGTACAATACGGTTTTTAAAAAGTTATTGGACATAGGAGATTTTGTCGGTGTGAAAGGATATGTCTTTAAGACAAAAGTAGGGGAGATAAGTGTCCGTGTTACAGAGTTAGTGCTGCTTAGTAAATCATTGAAACCTCTGCCGATTGTCAAAACTGACGCAGAAGGCAATGTCTACGATGAAGTCACAGATCCAGAATTCAGATATAGACAACGCTATGTCGACTTGGTTGTCAATCCTCATGTGAGAGATACTTTTCGAAAGCGGACGAGCATCTACACCTCCATGCGTGAGTTTTTAAATGCAAAGGGATATCTCGAAGTAGAGACACCGATCCTGCAGCCGATCTATGGTGGGGCAGCAGCCCGACCGTTTAAGACGCATCATAATACATTGGACATGTCTTTGTATTTGCGTATTGCGAATGAGCTATATCTCAAGCGATTGATCGTTGGCGGATTTGATGGCGTATACGAATTCTCAAAAGATTTTAGGAATGAGGGCATGAGCCGATTCCACAATCCTGAGTTTACTCAAATTGAATTGTACGTCGCATATAAGGACTACGAATGGATGATGAATCTTGTCGAAGAGATGGTCGAAAAGGTAGCCATGGATATGTATGGAACCACAGTTGTCAAAGTCGGCGATAACGACATCGACTTCAAACGTCCATGGAAACGATACACCATGTTTGAGGCCATCGAACATTTCACAGGTATAGATATTTCAGCAATGGACGAAGATCAACTCCGTGCCACTGCAAAGGAATTGCATGTACCATTGGAAGATTCAATGGGTAAAGGCAAAATCATCGATGAGATTTTCGGCGAAAAGTGTGAAGCGCAGCTAATACAACCAACATACATCACAGACTATCCAGTGGAGATGTCCCCATTAGCCAAAAAACACAGAACCAAGGAAGGACTCGTCGAACGATTCGAAGCCATCTGTAATGGCAAAGAGATATGTAATGCTTTCTCTGAGCTCAATGACCCCATCGACCAACGCGCCAGATTCCAAGAACAATTGGAGCTTGGCAAACGTGGTGATGAAGAAGCCATGGTCCTCGACGAAGATTTTTTACGTTCTCTAGAATATGGAATGCCACCAACGGCAGGTCTTGGCATCGGCATCGATCGCCTTGCTATGATCATGACCAATTCGGATTCCATCCAAGATGTCTTGTTTTTTCCGCAAATGAAACCAGAATAATCTTGGCTTCGCCAAAGATTATTAGTGTTGAATTTTAAATGTTTAATGTTGAGTGATTTCTGCCTGCTGGCAGACAGCTATTAATCCAGTCGTTCCAAAAGCGAGTGTATGAGTATCCAGAAACTTAAAACTAGTTGCAAATCAGCTAACATTTAAAAGCTAAAAACGAGTTCACTAACAGCTTTTGGATGTAGGACGGGGCAAAATTCTTCTCCCATTGAATGACTGACTTGTTCGCGTATGCGGACTGTGATGTGCTAAATGCAGATCATAAAGGAAGCAACCTCGACTCATGGAGAGGATGAGCAATCCGCTTTGCGGGAGACGAGGTGGTCCTAATCGGAAACTCAGTATTAAGGATACTCTTACATACCACCCATCGATTCTATCCCGAGCTATTGGGACAGTTCCTTCACTTTTAAGCAAGGATTAAAAGCCTCACATCTTCACTATCCTTATGACCTGCTTTTCTAGTTTTGATTCACTTAACAGCACAACAGTATATTGTCCAGAGACTAATTCAGATACATCAATCCGATTATTGAATAATTTACCCTGCCTAACTTGAAGACCAGATAAGTTGTATATCGCATAAGAAGTCAGGCCGTTGTTAAATTCATCAATAAAAATATAGCTATCGGCTGGATTGGGATAGGCATTTTCTATAAGGCTAATCTCAATGGTGGGTGTCGTTATTTGATCAATGACATTTTCAAAGATTCTAAAAGTTCCGGTTGTGATGATGACGTCCTCGTCGCCATCTGAGTCAATGTCGCCTGCCGTAAGATTAAATGCTTGCGAACCCACACCTATCTCATTTGAGACGATTTCAACTGGATCAGTAGAAATAATATCGATCCATAAATTGACGTCCTCATTAACACCTATGATGATTTCATCAGTGTTGTCTCCATCAAGATCGGCGAGCTCCAGACGTCTACCACCAAAAAATGTTAATCCTTCCACACGTGCCTGTAATACTTCTGTGAATATACCCTCGCCGTCATTTTCAAGAAAAGTCAACTCAGGGCTATCTAAACCTACGATATCTATCAAATCGTCGTTATTGTAATCTAAAAGCTGAATAGAGTTAAACCTACTCTGACTGAACAACAAGGTCTCATCTGTGAAATTACCATCGCCTCCATTATATAAAGCTGTTAAGTATCCTATTCCAACTATAGTGTGCGCGACAACTATATCAGAATTACCATCATTGTCGATATCTCCAATTTGAAACTCTTCTGGAAAATCTACGATGTCAACTGGAAATGTAAATTCCGAAAATGCTAAATCGCCTAGAGGCAATAGAATATTAAGTAACTCATTCTGCTTTATACCTACAATTGCTATATCTCCATCAGGAGTTAGTTGCAATGGCTTTAATTCTCCATATCCAATCAAATCTGTTTGAACTGGAGGGTCTTGAAATCCATCAGGACTGTTGAGTAAAAATGACAAATGTAGATCATCGCCATTAAGGTTTACATTTTCTCCTTCGCCGAATAATATATCTGGTAAGCCGTCTCCATTAACGTCAAATACCGCTAAGTCAAAAATACTTTCTTCTGACGAGTACAAGACAACAGAGTCTTGTTCTTCAGGAATTTTATCCATATTACTGAATAAAAGTATCTCATAGATGTCTGGATCGAATCCGCCAAATCTCCTGCCTAAGACGATAACATCCTCTGCATTATCCCCATCGACGTCTTCAATCTCAGTGTCATAGACGTCATTTTCCCCAGAATATAAGCGAGTTGCATTAAAGTCTTGCGCTATTAATAATTGACTTGTCATAAATAGGCAAATGATGTAAAGTGTCTTCATATAGTTGTGATTTAAAATAATATTTAAATGTAAGCTTTTTACTATATGTAATTCAGGATTCAAGCATTTCTATTTTTGGTAACGAACAACTTAAGGCGATTTCATGACGCCTTAACAGCTTAAAGGGCATTCGCAAGCTCACTTTGGGGCGCTCGCAAGCTCGTTTTTGGGACGTTCGCAAGCTCACTTTGGGTCGCTCGTAAACTCGCTTTTAGTTATCATTATGCGAACTCTCTTTTAATTGTTAGGGCAAAATTCTCCTCCATTCGGAGGGGTGAATCTCGCTGCGCGAGAGACGGGGTGGTCATAATCTGAAGCTGAATATCATTTGGTTACCGTATATGCTGCTACCCACCCGCTTCTGATGAAGCGGTTCCTTCCCTTCAAAGCAAGATTTACTTGCTTCGATCCGCCAGCTGGCGGACCAGTAAGTCACCCAAAGGCGCCAGCCGTTCCAAAGGCTTTCAATGCCACCCACCCGCTTCTGATGAAGCGGTTCCTTCACTTCAAAGCAAGATTTACTTGCTTTGATCCCGCTAATGCGGGACCGCTCAGTCACCCAAAGGCGCCAGCCGACCCAAAATAAACATATTCAATATTTCTATATATCAATCAATTACACGACATTTGCCACGCAATAATCCCCTTTAAAACAAGGTTTAACTACCTGTAAATCATTCATAAACGCAAACTGCATGGAGGATTGTCGATATCAGACTATCGCCTTTGATACATACCGCAATAAATCGCACCGAAAAGTGTACTGCAACACAAGTATCAATAGAGTTTTGCGTTATCTTCGCGTGCCCACCAATAACTAAACAATCGCCTGTATCGATCAGAGAATTTATGAGACGAATTATATATAGAATAGGGATTGTTTTTGTAGTGGTAATGGGGAGTCTCTCCGGCTATGGACAAATTACAATAGATTGGAATCTCGATGATGTCGCATCATTTAATTGCGACGCTACCATGACAGTTGCACCTAACGGTACTGGCAATTCTAGAATTGATGTTCTTGACTTGGAAGGGGTTGCCCCTTGTATACCATGTGAAATATCATTAACCCCTGGGTTATGTGATGGAACTGCAACTGGTATGTGCGGCTCTGGTTTAGCTACGATTACAGGCTTATTAGATATTGATGAAGTGCAACGATTTTCATCTTTTAGTGGTACTGTAAGTATTAGTCCAACAGGTGATATAGATTGCACTGGAAGTGGTGCATGTAATGCAGATGAATTTGCACAGTTGAATTTGCGTGCTGTTGATATTCTGACTGGTGATGATCGAGATTTAGGAATTACTATTGGGGGTTGTGGTGATGCAGCTGTTTCAAATATGTCTATCTCAAATATTTCGCTAAGTTGTAACGAAACGATTCTTGTGGTGTTAGCCACTAGATCAAATGGTAATTCTAGTAATGACGGGTATGTATTCGAAGCAGCAATAAGTGGCTCAGGTCCATCATTAGCATCTGGTATCCCTGCATTAGGTACAGAAATATTTGATTTCGATCCAGAAATAGTTTGTGCTGGAGATAACATTACAATTTCTCTTACAAATTGCCCTTCGTGTACATTCTTAAATGCAACAGATCAATTCGGGTCTTCATTTACTGGCGCAGCCAACAGCGTCACAGTGACTGTCCCTTCATCATTGACAACCGAGGCTGATTTTACAATAGAATTGGGGAATACTTCTTGTTCGCGTGAAATACCATTAATTCTTCCTCTGTTTCCAAGTGAAGCTCCTGACATAAATTTATTTGCCGATCCTATTTGTTTAGATCAAGAGATCGATCTTGGTGCCGCAATTACAACATTGTCCGCGGGCCTAGGTATCAATCTAATTGGTAATTGGACTGGTAGTCATATCGTTTCAAGCATTTTTAATGAGATGTCTGACCGAGTTGCGGCAGAAGGAACTTTCCCTATTGAGTTTACATCAACAAGTTGTCCTGGCTTAGTTATAGATGAAACCATTTTGGTTGACGAAGCGGCTGCAGGGAATTGTACTTCTGTTGTTGCTATGCCAAGAGATCCAGTTGCGAATCCAATGCTTCAATTCTATTGTCCTGGAGAAGGAAACGTATTCCTAGATGCTGAGTTGGATGGTACTTGCGCTGATTGTACATTTTTCTGGGTAAGACAAGCTGGTGAACCCGATGAAGCCATATTTCAAGTACCTACTGTAGGTGATGCTTTATTTGAAATCACTATAAGTGATACTGATGTTGATGATATTTATACTTTAGAATTTTCAGAACCTGGCGATGCGACACCAACACCTGTTCCTGGGCAAGTCATTCTTCCTAAGTTTAAACTTCTATCAACTAGAGAAATTATTTGTGAAGGAGAAGTCTATGATTTAACTCAGCTTCAAGAACCAGGAGTAACAGGTATATGGAGAGATTCGAGAGGATTTCCTATTAATAATAACATGTTTAATGAATTTATGACAATAGGAGCTGGTATATCTGTTGTTGACTTCACTCCAACTGAATGTTCAAATTCTCTAACAGCATCTATAGAAATAAGGCTGTTCGAAGATGTCCGTCTGCCTGCTACAGATACAAGATGCATGGGCGAAGATTTAAATTTGGCTACAGAATCACCTTTCAGTATAGTCCCTCCTGGTGGTGAGTGGCAATTAAATGGAACAGTACTGACAAACGATCTCATCACACTAACGTCATTAGATCCTAATATTTCAACGCATGTGTTAGAATATGTGCCTACTGCTGGTGGCTGTTTCAATAATTCTGTTTATGAATTTGTTGTCGCTATGGGCCTAGGAGCTGTACAGATATTTGGTGATACCATGAACGTGAATGCAGATTTGTATTGTCCAGATCAAGCTGTGACTTTGTCAGTACCAGTTTTAGATCCTTGTGGTTCTTGTACGTACTTTTGGGAAGAGCTGAGTAATGGTGTGTGGAATACAATTGCAAATAATTCAAATACTGTAACAGTTATTGATGACACGAACATCAATCTGAATACATACAGATTCACCTATACGGATGAATGTCTAGGAACACCTTCAGGAGATACGTTGGAGTGGATTCTCAGGCCTGTGACAGGTGTCGTTGGTGATGTTGTTATGACACCAACAACCTATTGTGGGTTTTATGCAGATATAACGACTAGCGTATTAGTATTTGAAGTGCCAGGAGAAATTGGTGGAGTAGTAGGCTCGTTCTCGGCAGATCCTGCAGGTAGTTCGACAATAAATGCATCAACAGGTGAGGTAGATCTGACGACATTAGAGGTGGGAGCGAATGATTTTATTTTTACGCCTAGTTTACCTGGTTGTTCTGAACAAATCCCTTTTCAAATAGAGATCCTTCCTGATGTCCCTCAAAATGATTTGGTAGTTCCACTTGATTTTTGCCAAGATATAGATGTACAAGATTTAACAGCTTGTATACCTCAATTCAATTCTGTAGGAGATAATGTTGGAGAACTTTGCTTTAATGGGTTCGTTGTAGATGTCACTTATTCAGGAGACAATATAAATGAAGCAGATCAAACGCTTGATCTCAATCAAAATCCAGGTACATATACAGCGACAGTAAGGCAACTGGAAGTGAAAAATACAGAATTTAGAGATGGCTGTTTGGTAGGTATGGCATCATACGAAATACTAGCACCTATAAACCCTTTTAATGATGAAACGGTTTGTGAACTAGGAGAACCAATAGACTTAAGATCTTCGTCAACAAGTTTGCCAGCTGGTGGTGAATTCCTTAATGTCGATGACCCTACCAACGCAGATGGCATTATCAATGGTAACGAGTTCATTCCACAAAATGCGACGCCTCAAAACTATAACATCGCTTACGTTGCTCCAGCAGATTACAGGGACTGTGGCATCGATACATTATTTTTTAATGTTGACGTAACGGATGCTGTTGAAGAAGCACTTATTGTTTCCACAAATACCTACTGCGAAATCATCGATATCGCATCAAGGTTTGATCAAGAGTTTGCAGCTTTAATAAATAACAGAACTGGCCGCTTTGTATTAGAAGATATGGCTGGTACTGTCATCAGTGATGGTGATGATTTCTTTAATCCATTCGATATTGGCGCAGGAGATTATATAGTGACATTTTTTCCAGCTGATTTGAATATTGATTGTAATGTTGTTCCGATACAATTTACAGTTGATGATCCAAGTATGAATGCAGTTGCTTTCAGAGATACCACTATTTGTCAACTTGCTTCTGTTGATCTTGATACCTTATTAGATTCAGGCCCTACTACAGGTGTATTTACCTCTGTCGACGGAACAATAGGTATCATGGATGGCAATGTCATCGAACTTAACGGTGCCATTGGAACATTTACTTTCGAATACAGTGTTGCAGGAGATGGCTGTCAGATGGCTGGTTCAACACAGTTTTTTGTCGAATCTGTAAGGGCAGTAGTAGAAACAATTCCTGGAGGACTTGTTTGTGCAGATAGTCAACCTGGCGATTTGAATGTTATATTTTTTGATGACAATAATTTGACTCAAGTTGCCGGTACTTATTTTCTTAATGACGGTATAATCTCACCATTAGAATTGACTGATCAGATGATTGATTACTCAACATTAGCGCCTGGTACGTATAGCATAGATTTTGATCCAGATGAAGTTGATAGTGGCGATGCGTGCATTGATTTGAATTATGCATTTGATGTAGAAGAGAAGACTGCCTCGGCAGGTACTGCGATAAATGGGGGCACATGTCCGACTGCGGGTGTTGATTTAACGACATTTATTACACCTGATGCAACAACAGGTATTGGTACCTTTGAGCAAGTCATGGGAGCCCCAATTGCGCTTGATCCTGCAGCACCAGAGATGGCAGATTTTACTGATGCCATGCCTGGAGATTATATCTTTGAGCATATCGTAGCAGGGACAACAACTTGTCCAGGTCTAAGAGATACGACAGTATTTACTGTGACAATAGAGGCAGGCATAAGTTTGGATGACGTGACAATCTCAGTCTGCGATGATGCCACGACAGCGGATTTCTCAACAATCTTTCCAGACCCTAGCATCATTATAACAACAGAAGATTTAACCGCATTCCCTCTTGGCGCTGTTGTGCCAGGGACAAGCGTGACTATACCTGTTGACTATGTCAGCAATACCATTAATGGTGTCCAATGCTTAGACGTGGTTTCAGTGACAGTTGATGTCATGGCTGCGGGAGGCACGATTTCTGACATCGTTGATGCGGAATATTGTCCAGGTGATACCGGATTTGATTTAAATACGCTAAGCTCTGTGGCTGGATTGGTTTGGTACACAAGTTTTGATCCTGCTAGTCCAAATGATAATCAAATTACCACTCCTGAAGCAGCTGACCTAACAGGCTTAACAACAGTGACTGCAGTGATACCTGATCCCGATTGTCCAGTAATGGCTACAGTTAATGTCACCGAATTGACTTGTACAACATTGATGATTGAACCGATTGAAGAATGTCGGGGTGAGGTGATCGATTTGACAGATTTAGCAGGAGCAGCTGGTGCAGACTGGTTTGTTGATTTTACTGATGAAACGACAAATGTGCCAATAGACGATCCAACCATGTACACGGTCGAATCCGATGCAATAATTATTGCTGCCATTGGTACAGGAATGACATTAGACACGCAGCAAGTAACTGTCACTTCTTTAATTGTACCAATTATCCAATATGCATTTGAAGGAGAACCAGTATGTGCAATTCCATTGGACGATACCTATTTCTTTGTCGTTGATGTTGGAGATCCTAATGCGACTCCTGTTGATCCAGCAAATATACCAGGTAACTTTTCACAAACAGGAGCAGGATCAACCTGGAATTTTGAGGATTTAGATCCGACAGCAGGCGCCTTTAGCATTATATTTGAAAGCGCTGATGGATGTCCTTCAGAACCTTTTCTCATTGACCCCAATGATTTTCCTCTGGACTGTGCCGCTATGTGTAATCTTCCGACGGAATTGACCTTTGATGTTACAGATGATTTTGTGTGTTCGGCTACAGAGTTCCCATTGGATATAACAATCACAGATGCTGATCCCACTAATTTTATATACAATTGGCTTGACAGAGATGGGACAGTTGTGGCGATGGGAGAGACTACCTTCTCACAATTAGATACAGGTTTGTTACAGATTCAAGTGGTCGACAGATTTGATGGTACTTGTATGGGTATTGTTGATAGTACTGGTATACTAAGTATTGGAGGATTTATATTTCCAATTGGCGACTTTGGGGCAAGCTGTGTGCAAGATAGTTTCGTGCAGCCGTTAATTGTACCAGATTATATCGGGACAATGATAAGACCTACTGTTTCAATAGGTTCAGGGAACATTGAATTAATAAACACAACCACAGGAGAATTTAGTTTAACTTTTGCTACATCAGACAACTTAAGTGTAGAGGTTACATTTCCAGCTCTTAATGCTACATGTGATCCTATAGTAACTACATATACAGCACCAACAGATTGTATGGCAAATCCAGGATGTATGATCATAGAGCCAACGTTTACAGTTCCTGATGTGTGTATGGCAGCAGATTTTCCAGTAGATATAACAATTGATAATCCAGACCCTTTATTCGATTATGTGTGGATAGATGCAGCAGGTAATGAAGTTCAGACAACGACGACTTTCACACAGATGATTTTAGGCGAGTATACAGTCAGAGCAGAATTAATGATGGATCCGGCAAATTGTAGTGATGTCTTTGGCCCAGTAGGTGTCAGTCAATTAGGACAGATTGAGTTACCAGTAGTATTTGATGAAGGCTGCGATCCAGTGGTACAGGATACATTTAGAGCATCGTTTATAGTACCAGAGTTTGCAGGTACGACAGAAGCGCCGATCGTGACATTTGGCAATGGACAAATTGGTAATATAGAGATTGTTGATGCGTCCACTGGGGAATTCAGAGTGTCATTCGCTACAGATGTACAAGACTTTGTTGATGTCTCTTTGGTAAGTGCAATAGCTTGTCCTAATACTGATTTCACCATTATTGGGACAGCTTGTGTGGCCAATCCAACATGCATGATTACACCACCAATGTTTACGGTACCAGATGTGTGTTTGTTGTCAGAGTTTCCAGTAGTTCTGGAAATCACAAATCCAGATGCAAACTTTACTTACACGTGGACAGAGCAAAATGGGAATACAGATTCGGGAACAACATTTAGCCAAACAGTAGTTGGACCAGTGACAGTGGTCATGACTCAAAATACAGATGCCACTTGTACGCAAGATTTTGAAACAGGTGTCTTAACAGTTGGTTCGCCGCAGGAACCCATGGTGACGCTCAATGGTTGCGACCAAGATACATTCAGCGCAAGCTTTATCGTCCCAGAATTTATAGGCACAGGACAAGAGCCTGATGTTACTTTTGCTGCGGGGCAAGAAGGAAGGGTAGAGTTAATAGATGACACAACAGGAGAAATTCAAGTGTTTTTTACCACAGATGTACAAGACTTTGTTGATATAAGTTTGGATGGGGCTAATGGCTGTCCAGCGACAACATTCGTGATTACTGCTGATGATAACTGCATGGTTAATCCAAGCTGTATGATCACAGATCCAGTATTCATGGTTCCTGATGTGTGTGTGGCATCAGAGTTTCCAGTGAATTTAGAAATCACAAATCCAGATTCAGACTTTAGCTATACGTGGACAGAACAAAATGGAAATACAGATTCGGGAACAACATTTAGTCAAACAGAAGTTGGTACGGTGACAGTAGTTGTCACTCAACTTGCAGATGCCACATGTACTGAAGAGTTTGATACCGGTGTCTTACAAGTTGGTACACCAGCTATACCAACCATCTTTGATGAAGGTTGTGATCTGATAGAACAAGATCGATACACTGCATCTTTCATTATACCAGAATACGCAGGAACAGGACAACTCCCGTCAGTTAGTGTTACAGGAAATCAAGATACCAATGTAGAAGTATTAGATATGATGACGGGTGAATTTAGAGTGTTATTTGTAGCAGAAGATCCAGAATTAGAAATCATGGTCGAATTGCCCGGGTTGTCTGGTTGTCCAGCGGCAAGCTTTAGCATTACGGCACCAGCTGCATGTACGATGACTATGATGGGAAATTGTGATTTACCTTCAGGCTCGCCAAGTGTGAGTGATATTGGAATAAAACCTTATTGCGATATAGCCACAGCTGGTCCAGTATTTAATGTGACTAATGGGGATTTTGACCCAGCGATTCACGGTGTTCGATGGTTCAATGATTTTAGTGGAATAAATCAGGTTGCAGAAGTTGAAGGGCGACAATTTACACCAACGGTGGTTGGATTTTATACGGCGAGATTTTATAACCTTGCTGACCCAACATGTGGTCAAAGTGGAGCTTCAACTGCTGTTCCATTTATGATAGATGGCGATCCTTTTTTTACTGCACAGGATTTTTGTTTTAATGCGCCAATGCCTGCTGTTCCTTCAAATGCTGGTGGTTCATTTGCTTTGAATCCAATTCCTACAGATGGAGCTACTATAGTACCTGAAACTGGTGAGATACTTGGAGCTATACCAAATACAACTTACACCATTCAATACATAGATCCTTCTTGTGGCAATACGATGGAAGTTCCAGTAACGGCGATTGATGTCCCAGAATTAGAAAGAATAAATTTTGTGTGTAGATCAGCTAGTACAGAATGGGAAGTGGAGTTTACAACGACAGGGACCGACATCACTTGGGATGCAGGTGGCTTTGGTGTCTTATGTCCAGCATCATCTCCAGCAACATGTACTGGAGATATATTCATCATAGGTGAAATACCCTTAGGGCAAGACATTACCATTTTTTCCAGATTCGATGCTGGTGACATGTGTGCGGCTGACTTATTTGTAACAGCACCTGAAAATAGAGTCGAATGTCAATGTTCGAATGTAGCTAGTGATGTTAGGCCGATTGATGGTCAGTTTATATACAACTATGGGACTTGTGAAGAAATACCTCGCATTGAGACAGATTCAATGGCTAGAGATATTGGTAATGCCGATATAATATTTATAGCCGAATCTTTGGGAGAGGATACAGATACCATAAAAGTTTTGTGGTACGATGTACCCACTGGTGGAATGCCTATAGATACGGGCAATACTTTTCTTCCAATTGCTCCAGGCTCATATTATGCCGAAGAGCAGTGGTTAGTTATGGCAGGTCAGGACTGTCGATCTATCAGGCGTGTTGAATTCAGAGTGGTCGAAGATCAAGACCTTGATGCAGGGGTCACTTATCCACCACTATGTGAACTGAACGCAATAGAAGCGCCAATACCAAATGTCTCTGGAGGTACTTTCTCTTTGGAAGTAAATCCTAATGGAGCAGATATAGATCCTGGCACAGGGCTATTGTCAAATTTAGTTCTTGGTGAAACCTATGTGGTGAGGTATGACGTTTCTGGAAATTGCCCGAGTTTTTCAGATTCGACCCTAGTCTACACGCCAGCTCTCGCGATGCCTACAGTATCAGCCTCTCAATGCAATGCCGCAGGTGACGCCGTTTCTATCCCAGTCAATACCCCAGGCAGGGTCTTGTCCGCAAATCCAGGATCAGTAACCTTCGTCAGCGGTGATGATTATTTGATTGAAAATGTACCCTTAAATACACCAGTAGAAATAGATGTCGAAACACCAGGAGGCTGTGGTTTGCAAACGTTTATGATCAGTGCGGGAGAGGTGTGTGCTCCAGCGGTTGATTGTCCTGAACCAATGTTTGTGACAGGTACAGAGTCTCCATTAACATTTTGTGAAGGTGATATGGTAGTGCTTGCTATTGATACTACTCGGCTTGGACCTGATGATGTGATAGAATTCTACACGGCGGTGGATAATGTGACAGGTGAGCCTATAGGTGCACCTATATTAGCATCCTCGGTAATGCCGACGGAGACTTCGCAATACTTTGTCAGGATAGTAAATCCAGTTATTGGTTGTCAATCCGGCTTAGTATCCATCAATGTCATTGAAAATGCGGTATTGGATGCCACCTTTGATTATGACCCGACCTTCTGTGTAGGTGATGTTATCACACCAAATAATTTTAATGAAAATGCACCGACATTCAATACTAATTTTAATATAGAAAGAACAGATGGTATTCCAGTTACCACTTTTTTCAACTCAACAGGAGAGCTAGTAAATGCCGAACCTGGAGAGTATGTGGTCACATTCAGTACCATAGAAAATGCAAACATGTGTGTTGATACCATGATGCAGACATTTGAAGTCTTTGATGTGCCAGCATTTCCAGATACGATGTTTGTACTCAATCCTGCTACCATGACGTATACCCTTGAGATCATGACTCCAGATTTGGCTACAAATCAAACAGCTGGAAATCTTGATCTACGTCCTGATGGAGTATATGAACTAAGTGCTTTAGTGCCAGGCTCAGCAGCAATGTTTACCATCGAAAACGCAAATGGATGTTCCTTAGTTGTCGACGTTATTGTGCCAACCTTGTCTGATTGCGATACATTACCTCTGGATCCACTGGTTGATGCTGCGGATCAAGAAGTGTGTTTTGCAGCAGATGTAAGTTTGGATCTTAGTGCGCTCGGTATGATTCGGATATATAATAATAGAGATCGTACGGGATTAGTAGATTTACCAGATCCGATGGATTTCGATCCTACTATGCCAGATACCTTTTATATAGAAGCAGTTGATATGGATGGATGTGTCAGTGCCGGAATTGATTCGATTATTGTGCTACCACTTCCTATGATTACAGATACGTCAAGAGTGATAGACATGGTGACAGATTTGACTACATTCAACTTTACTGCTGAGGGAACACCGATGTTTGACCCAGCGACTGTAAACTTAGTTGATGATGGTACTGGTGTATTTGGCTTAACAGATATTGCTCCAGGTACTACGGTTACATTGTCTGTCGTAAGCGATGATGGTTGTGAATCTGAAGAAATCATATTTACGACGACAGGCCAGATGATGAACACTTGTCCTAACCCAGTTGTGCCAGCAGCACTCCAAAATCTTTGTGCTAATGATGGACCATTTGATATCTCTTCACTAGGTATGGTCACTCTTTTCGATGAAAGAAGTGCAATATTAGCGCGAGTCGGTGACGACCTTCAAAATTTCAGTGTGAATGGTGCAGATACGATATACATTAGGAATTTGTGTGCGAGTTTGGAATCAACAGGCATTGATTCAATCATCTTCTTTGCCAATCCTGAAATTACAAATGTAGATTCGACATTAAATATGGCACTTGGATTGTATACGTTGACTTTTGAAACTACGGGGACTCCACAAGCTATTCCAGCAGACTTTATGATTGATGGACCTGATGCGAATGATCTATACAGTATCGAAGGGATAAACCCTGGGACGACACTCACACTTGTATCTGAAACTCAAAATGGCTGTGTGTCTGATGACGTGATTATTCAGTTCCCAAATGCGAACCAATGTCCAGCAGCTCCAGTTATAGACGATTTAGTAAATCAACATCTTGTCGATCAGAATAATGTACGTCAAGTAGAATATTGTTTGAGTAATGTCGCGGGTTCATTGCCACCAGAATTAGAAGTGATGACCGATGATGCGAATATGGTAGAATGGTACGAAGATCCGAATGGCGCACCAGTAGATACTGGATCAACATTCCAACCAATGGCGCAAGGAATTTATTTTGTTCGTGCGTTGTTGGCTGCGGATTGTGTCAGTGATTTTATACAAATAGAACTCACCGAAAATGAAGGCCCAGCTATATTAAATAATGGCTTTAATGCAGTATGTGATTCGATAAATGGCGGTTACTTTTTTATGATTGACGCACCAGATGCTGTAGACATACAGCCGATTGGCGGACTAGGAGTTGTCTCAGGTGATGCAGTCAATGGATGGATGATTTCTGGAGTACCTGCTGGCTTTGCGTACCAATTTTTAGCAATTGGAGCTAATGGTTGTGAAACAACAGGCCAACTAGTCACGCCGAGTGAATCATGTGTCGATTGTAATCCACCTCCAGGAGCACCTGTATTGGTTGATCCTTCGCAAGCAAGCATAGTCTTTTGTACCAATGAACCATTCCCGACTCTTTTAGTCGAAGACCCACCACCAGGCTTCTTTATTGAATGGTCGACTGGTAATGGGAATATAGTTGCTACGGGGCCAGCTTTTACCCTGCCAGATAATCAAGCCTCAGGTGTGCTTAATGCCTTTATCACTGATGGGTTTACGTGTACAGCGACAGCTTTACTAGATATTGACATTACTGTATTACAAGCACCAGATGCTTTTGTTCCGTATTCTGCTACAAATTGTTTGGCAGACGGGCCTATTCAGCCAACTGGTGCGTTTGAGCCTGGCGGCATGTTCAGATTGATTGACAGTCCCGTCGGAGCGAGTATTAGTCCTACCTCAGGGGTCATTAATACAATGGAAACAGGAATGTTTTCTATAGAGTACTCAATAACAGCTGGGAATTGTAGCTCAATAGATACGATTAACATTACCGTAGACAATCCTGATACAACTTTTTATAATATAGTTGATTTTGATATAGATGCTGGAACATTTGGGATAGAGTTTGGTGTCAATACCGGTACAGATGTTACAGTACCAATGGGCATTACAATTACGGACTCAAATGATACATTCCGCATTATGGATATACCTGTAACGGATGTTTTTGATCTGATTTTACAATCTTCAATTTCAGGATGTACGAGGATGATTCCTGTCAGCTTTAATGCGGTAGACTGTCCACCGATTCCTTCACCAGTAATTGTATCTACCTCTCCATTTTTGTTCTGCGAAAATGATATGATGAGCGAGATTATTGCCAATGCTGGCCCAAATGAATTAATCATCTGGTATGATGCGCTGACTGGGGGACAAGAGCTTGGTAGAAACTTATTCAATCCTCAATTAGCAGGTATTACGGGGACGCGTACGATTTATGCAGAAGCTATTGATATGGATAACGGATGTCCAAGTGTGATGAGGTCTTCAATTGTAGTCACTTCGCTAGAGTTTTTAGAGGCTGGTGCTGATGTTGATTTAGGAAACATTTGCTTTAGAAATACCATCGATTTGGCTAGTGAGATTAATACGATAGGTAACAGTAGATTTGAACTCAATTCGACAATTATAATGAATGGCGAATTGGTGACAGACAATTTAATGCCAGATGAAAATTATATAATAGACTATATCGTAAATAATGCGACCTGCGGCGAAGATACAGCACAGGTAGTTCTCTTCCTTGAGGACTGTAGACCTTCTGCAGAATTCACCTCTGTCATAGCAAATACATTATGTGATGATTCTACTGACGGCGAGTTTACCATTACAATAACACAGGATCAATTTGATCTGTATGACTATAGTTATGTCGATTTATCAATTCCTCTCAGTAGAGGAATTCCAATTGATTTAGACGCCAATACATTGATGGGAGTTGTTTCAGGGCTTAGTCCAGGTCAATATGAAATTGTCGCTCAAGACGGTACAGATATCCGTCTGCGAGATACGATAATCATAGACTCGCCGGCTCCATTGGATCTTGATGTAATTCTTGTATCTCAGACCACCTGTAATGGAGATTCTAATGGAAGTATCCGAGCGGATATCTCTGGAGGGACTACTCCTTATACAATTGATTGGAGTACGGGAGATACTGATGTCTTATTATCTGGCTTAGCTGCAGGTACCTATACAGTCACGGTTACAGATGCCAATGGTTGTACAACTGATCCTGCAGAGTTAGAATTGGAAGATGCTAGAACAATAACATTTGGAAATCAAGCGACACCGCCAATGTGTCCTGACCAACCTGACGGCCAAATCAGGTTTACTAGAGTTCGTGGTGGCGAACGACCATTGACTTTTTTCCTAAACAATGAGCCGAGTATAGATGATACATTTACAGGGTTAGATGTAGGCTCCTATTTTCCATCTATTGAAGATGCCAGAGGATGTCGAGTGAATGGAGATGAGATCATCATCAGTGGCTTTGAAGGCGGCAATAATATTTCGTTACCTAATGAGGCCTTCGCTAACCCAGGTGAATTAATCACAGTACCATTAGCGCTCAACTTTACTCCGTTAAGTATTGAGTGGGTAGGTCAAGGCTTAAGTTGCACTGATTGTGTTAATCCCGAATTTACCATGACAGATGGATTCAGATTTTTCGATGTCATCGTGACTAGTGAGACTGGTTGTCAATTTAGAGCAGACATTACTTATTTCCCATCACCAGAGCCAAGTGTATATATCCCAAATGCCATAACACAAGCGGATAATTTTAGTGATCGCTTAGACGTCAATAACCATATCTTTTTTCCGCAAGTCCAAGAAGGTGTAGGCGGGAGTATGGAGATAAGAATTTACGATGTTTGGGGTAATCTCGTTCACGATGCCTCAGGAGATCTAAGAGATATTGAACAGCTTGGCTGGGATGGGCAACTTAATGGCCGAAATGTAGAGTCAAGTGTTTTCTCTTACATGGTTCGTATTAATTTAGATAACCGATCTGAGCTTGTTGAACGTCTAGGAACGTTTAAGGTATTTAACTAGTGTCTGACAGAAAAGGACAAGCCCTAATCATAACTGCCTGATGATTAGTGAATTAATTAGGAAATAAGTTGAATAATATGTATTGAATTGAGGTGAATATTTCATATATTGATATATAGATAAT
>Ga0209187_1002318_pt1 | contig 18423 bp, 18 predicted proteins | sample BantaG_FD_187430 | JGI IMG/M metagenome (GOLD analysis project Ga0209187, IMG submission 187430) | Marine algal microbial communities from Bantry Bay, Ireland - BantryBay_4 metaG (SPAdes) (version 2) | ecosystem: Host-associated > Algae > Red algae > Unclassified | place: Bantry Bay, Ireland...
GGATGTGGAACGCATGCGCCGACGGATGGGCGTGAGTCCCTCGTCGCTCTGGGCGGTAGTAGCGTCGTCTGATTCTGCCTGCAGCTTTTACCACCTCAAGATAAAGCTCATATCCTCCTCCCCCCTGTCCGCACTTCTGTCCCCTGAGCGAACCAGCAGGCGAGTGAAGGTGAACAGCAGCAGTGGACAGTGTTTGCGCGCCACGACATTGCTCGAACAAAACAGGAAGCAAGACAACATTTACATGGACACAGTACTCTCCGCACGCAAGAGATGCTTCTTTGCCGCAGGACAAGAGCAATGTTCCGAGCGGCGGCACCCAGCTGCCAAGTGCGAGTGGAAGAAGGTGGCCAAGTCGGCATCCTCATTCTCCTTCTTGGCGCTCGGGTGCGCAATCTTGTAGGCAGAGGCCAGGTTCATCAACGCCAATTGCACAACGCGGTGAGCCATGAACGTCTCGGGGGCCATGTAGGCCAAGTGCGTGCGGAACTTGACGGAGATAGAGTGTTGTACCTCTGCCGCCTGAGTCGCCACACCGTTGGTCTTGCCGAGTGACTCATTGGGGAAGAATACGGGGGAGCACGTGTGGCCCTTCGCGTGCACGCGGTCCAGCACAACCTTGACCCCGTGCTGGCGGAAGATTGTCCGCACGCGGCGCAGCGCGTTGCGGTCGAGCTTGCAGCCGACGTCGTAAAAAACGACCTCCGGCAGCTTGGGGAACCGCTCGAGAATGACGGACAGCGCGTCGCTGACGCTCTCTGGGTCAAACATGACCCGAAAGCCAAGGGTGACCACGTGTGGGCACACGACGTTAAACACGCCAGAGGTAAGGTCCTTGTGACGAGGAAAGGCCTTGCTGCACCGGTCGTTATCATCCTCCTCTACGGCCTGGCTGCGCTTGCGCCGCGATGGCGCACGAGATGCCGCTGCCCGTCGGCGCTGCTTCCGTTTGGCCTTGTGGGCAAAAATGGCTGGCCGCACGCGCGGCAAACAGCCAAAGTACTCAAAGCACGAGTAGATGGAGTCCAGGTCCTTGCCCTTAAAGGCAGGGTGCTCGGCGGCGAAGCGCTTGAAGTCGGCTGCCGTCGGCTGCGCGCCCCACGTCGAGCAGTACTCCTCGTTGAGCCCGGTGTCCGCGTCCGCCGCAATGGAGGCCGCCTTCTTGAACTTGGCGTCGACAATGTCCTCGAGGCGGACAGCGAATTCCAGCACGTGGCCGGTAGCGTGGCGCAGCACCTTGTTGGCGACAAGGTTGCCACCAAAGCGGCCCAAAAAGTTGGCGACGAAGCCAACCATATCCGCCGCTGCGGCGTGCTTGTGCCACGCCGTCGGATCGTCTGACTGCAGCGCCGAGGCCAGCTGCGACATGGCGTCGTGCTTGTGGACGGTCAGCAGGTCGTCGTCGGCGCGGAGCGTTGGGTCTGGCAGGATGGTGCTGAACAGCCCCACGCACGGATCACCAAAAAGCGCGAGTAGAAACGTGCGCACAGCCGACCAATGCATGTGGTGGCTGCTTGGTACCTTGCAAAAGGCCGGCGCGCACATCCCCACGCGCTTGTGCCACGGCCTGAACGTGGACGCCACCGGCTCAATAGAGCGGCCTGTGCCGCCGTCGCCGGCGTTGTTGATGGTTGTCGGGCGGGTACTCGGCGGTAAGGCGGCGTCCTCTGCCGCGCTGGACCCGTCAGACTCCTCGCCGACGGAAGACTCGCAGTGGCTGTCGGTGGTTGCCTCCTTGACGACCTCTGCCGCCGGTTGCGCGCCATCAGCCGGAAAAAACTCCCGGAAAAGATTGGCGGCGCTGAGATAGACGCTGTCGGCGGGCGCCGCACGGCGACCACGGCGGGGAGTTGGCGGCTCGGTCGCGGAGAGCCATTTGCGCAGCGCCGCTCTCTCCAACTGGTTGAGGTCGTCAGAGCACCGCAGGATCTTTCTCACAGCGCGCCTCAACGTGGCTGTAGGCAGGACGCACAATAGCTTGACGTCGATGCTCATGAGTGGGGGCACGAGGAGCGCGGGCCGCACGATCTTCATACCTGGCCGGCGCTTGAAGCCCAAGGACTGCCCATCGATGATGATGTACGCGGGATTGTCGCCGCACAACGGGCACCTGTACGACTCGGGCGGCGTCTCCAGCATCGCCACGAAGACGGAGCCAAGCAGGATGAGGTCCTGGCGGCAGTGGGTGAAGCTCCTTTTGGTCCTTGTGAAGTGGGCAGTTGCAGCCGTATAGGTGCTGCGAGAAAAGAAGATGAAGGAGAGCAGCTCATCGCACACACCGCGGGTGAAAATCTTCAGGCGGCCGGCGTCGTCGCGCCTGTTCAACAAGAACAAGCCGTCCTTGCCCCCGTCATACTCGACGATATGGCCGTTGGGGCACGTCCACGTTGCAGCCTGCACCTATATGATTGGTACAAAGAAGAGCAGCCCCCAGATCCCAAAGCTTCACGCAGAGAGACGACGGAGAGCAGTTAGTTGGTCCGCAGACGGGGGACGCTGCGCGCACGGGACAGAACCAGAAACACACAGAGCAAAAATTGACGCGACAGACGAAGCACGAGAGTCGGACTACGTACCTGCAATGGCTTTGCCGTGGCGTGGTGTGTGTAGAGGATGGCTGGCACCACCTCAACGGCCTCATTCTCTTGCTTCTCTATGCCGCACGACGGGCACTTGCACTCAACCAAGGGATTACGCGTGTCGTACACTAGGCCACTCTGGACCAACGCCTTGAGTGCGACCGGCACGTCCGCGCACTGCGGCACGACGAAGGCCGACTGGTTGGCCGAGGTGGCGTACGTGCCCATGAGGTCGGCGGTGCGCAGCCACATGGCGCCTTGCTCCTCCTCCGCCTCACACGGCAGCAGGTTGCGCTTGGCGCGGCCCTTCATGCACCCCATGATCTCCGCCACGTCCGTCTCGGACTGCCCGTAGACGCCAAAGTCCGCCGACGCCTTGAGCTGCGGCCGGTCCACCCCGTCCTCCGAGTGCATATCCGACTGGTCCTCATCCCCCTCTTTGCTGACCACGGCGGCAAAAACCGGCAACGCCCTCGTCAACCGCGCGTGCGTGCACGTTCGCTCCATCGACCTGCACCCGACACCGATGCACTTGATCTGCGGCCGCTCGATGGCGACGACTGGGCAAAAAATGGCCCCGTCGTACGCAAGTGCGCACCTCGTGTCCTTCAGGTTGAACGTAATGGCGTGAGGCTCGGTGCCGTCCTGCACCTGCAGGATAGGCTGCACGATTCCGGCGTCGACGTGCTTCATCGCGTCGCGGAGACAGTCAGCATGCCAGCACGACACCTCCCCCCCCGAAACCGCCGCCAACGCCACGTTCTGATTGTGGCTCCGACAGGAACAGAGAACCTTTCCAGTGGGTGAGAACCAGAGCGCCGCAACGTCGACCAGCGCGGGACCAAAGCGGCAAAACACAGCACGAGACGGGGACGAAGAGGCACCGACTAAACAGCCACTCACACCTGGCTGAGAAAATTCGGCCGTGCGGGTCGGCATGCCAGCGGCCAGACGTAGGCACGCACCGAGGACGACCGTGAGGGAGACACGTGCTTCTTCGTGAACGGCCTCCGCGCGTTCTGCTATCGTACCAGCAGCTCGCCCTTTGCCCTTGGCGCGGGGGGTCCCCGTCCGCGGGCGCTTGTGGTTGTGACTCCGTCGGGGTGGGGACGGCGACGCACAACCGCCAGCGTCAGCCGCATCTCCACCGTCGTCTGCGTGCCCTACGCGACCAACCACCAAAGCACCATCGCCGCTGCTTCGCCGTGCATCTCCCTCAGCAGCGGCGCCACCTGCTGCAGCACCACCACCTGTGCCCCCGCAACAGGGCCCACCCTCCCCCTTGCCCGCTCTCTCCACCTCGTCGCTCGACTCTCGGAGTTGACTGCCGCGCACAGGGCGCTTGCGTGCGCGCTGCACGCGCAGAGAACGGGAGGAAGTGCCGTGCGGCTCGTCGGGTGGAAGTCCAATACGCAAACGGAGGGCGCCAATCGTACCCAGCTGCGTTGCTCTCGACGGAAAGGGGCACGCTTCGTCGTCCGACGAAACAGCCGGCATGGGCAGTCCGCCGATTCCGGGCATCGGCGGCCCGCGGACGCGCCTCATCGCGACAGCTCTGCCACCAGAGCAGTGCGAAGCCACCGAGGGGAGGGGGCAGCCATGAACACGCGGGGCACCCAAACAAAATGGAAGCCTGCGGCGTGGGAGGGGGTCACGATAACAAGAGGGGGTCTCAGGCGAGGGCAGCTCGCTTCGACCAGAGATTCGGCCGTCACGATGCAGACAGGGTCGGGAAAGCGGCGGATCGGAACCCCCCTCGGGGAGCGGGAGCGGCACCCGACGGACGCGGGGAAGACGGCAGCGGACGCGAGTTGGAAGGGAGGGAGCCACACGTGGGGATGGAGGCAGGCGGCCGTCCCCGTGGTCGTGCAAAAGGCTGTCCGATCAGATGGCCTGACCAAACGGGGCGACTCCATGATTTGTCGTCCAATCCTCCTTTTAATCTGAATTTCAACCAGAAAGTGATGGTGCACATGATGGTACTGGCTAGGCATGATAAAACTACCACTGGGCAGACAGAAATACTCCGTATAATACGTGTGCACTGGACTCCTCCGATGGCTGAACGGAGCCACCCGTCACATGGTGCTATTGCCTCGCCCTTGAGGAAAGAGAACGGTCAGTGGAAGACAAGCGGCACTGGCGAATACACTATCAACAGTCATTGAGGCATTTTCGGCATCCAGACGTGACTGAGAGTGCAACGAATACAGGGCAGCACCTCCAGAGGTCAACGTCGCACTAGAGGTCGAGGTGACTTGCGCGTGAGCGTAGCAGGTCAGGTATGGGCGGCCGCGGCTGGCGGGATCCATCTGTACGAAGTTTCAGACAGACTATGCCGCGACGCCGGCTGTATTAAGCGTTCATGATCACCCTTCTCATTGAGTCGGCGCGGCCAGCCGATGGAAGTGATGAGTCCAGACGGCAAGACATCGTTCTTCCAGCCCCAGAACCATTGAAAGTCGCACAATTGCGTGATTCTTGTGATACTTAAGAGCTACTTCGATACCTACGAATGAAAACTCCTGTACGTTCTCAACATACGTTGAGATCCAGTCATAGTCCTTCGGTAAATCGACCAAATTGAAGTGACTGCAATCAGGAGGTGTGACACCGCCAGCCGTGGGGTCCGTTAGGGGGGGCAGCGGATCGTCAGATGGGCGCGACCCCAAGCAAGTAATCCACGCAGCATGGAAAGTTCAGCGGGAATCGAGCGATTTGGTTCGCTTGACGGTGTCCTCCAGGCAAGGCCGCTGACAAAGGCGCTCAGACACTGATCTGAGCCAGGTGTGCGCGAGCGGTCCAGCTCTCCGACTCGACCAAACGAACGGTTCGTCATGGTGGATACGATATACGTTTCCACCAGGTAAGGGCGCTTGGTTTTCGGTACTCTCAGGACGAGGCAGCTAACAGAGGCGCCCATTCGCCCTACTCAGATGCAAGCGGGGGCGCGTTACAGGGCTCCACCTCCACGGTAAGTACAGTTCGACACGGGGCACATGGCATACGTTTCTACCCGGGAACGCGTTCAGTATTCGGTGCTTTGCTGACAAGGCAGCAAACAGAGGCGCCTAGTCGCCCATCTGAGTTGCCGGTGGAGGAGCGGTACAGCGCTCCCCGCGACGGCTCGTACGGCTCGACACGTGAGAAAGGTCATACGTTTCCGCCAGAAAACAGCGCGTAGTGTTCCGTGCTATGCTGACGAGGTAGCCAACAATGGCGCCCAGTCACTCGTCTCAAATGCCTGTCGGGGCGCGGTTCAGCACTCCACCGCAACGGCACGTAGCATTCAACATGGGTGATAGGACTTACGTTTCCTCCCGGTGAGAGCGCTCAGTCTTTGGTGCTCTGCTGACGAGACAGCTAACAAAGGCACCCAGTCACCCATCACAGATACCGGTGGGCGAGCGGTCCAGTCGTTTACCGGGACGGTAATGTTTTTATCAAAGACCGGACAGGTTCAACGTTTCGAACTCGAATGGGCGCGCAGTGTACTCGGGCACTCCAAACGCAGTGGATGGCGCTCAGCGGGCCACGTCAGAAGCCTCCAGAGGGGTCTGAGAGACGCGTTACAGCAAGGGGTGCTCATGGGCAGCGTCGACGCCACCAGGCCGACAGTGGCAGCACAGGTCCCTGTTGAGGTGTCTTACTATGGGAAACGACGACATGGGCCAGTCATGCCTCAGTAGCTGACTCTGCCGCACTAGACCGGTCATACGACATCCTGGCTCTTGGCTGGATTTATCTCGACCAATGAGATGACGTCCCGGCTACTGAGCTTCTGACTTCAGCAACGTGAACCCCCCCATGCCTACACCTATCCAGGCCTTCTGCCTATGGCGTCCAGCGCTTCCGAGACGTATGGGGTGAAGCGCCAAAAGATCACACCCACCGAACGAGCCCGCAAAACATGTTTTGTGTGTGCGTACGAGCCCTAGAGGCAAATCCCATACAGAAACAAGAAGACAAGCTACAGGCAGTGTACACGGCACTACGCAAAGCATGCGTGGGTGTGCCCCAAGACCCCCTCGCCCACCATGTCTGCCGTGCCCCGGTGGGTGGCACAATGCAGCTTGGTGTGCTCCCACACCCACGTCCAGAAATACAAAACTTGGTTGTACAAGGTGGTGCGGAAAAGCATGTCCTTCGACAGCATGCAGTCGCCCGGCAGAAGGTACTCCTCGAACTCGGCGGCCAGCCAGCAAGCGCTCACGCAAGCCGACCCAATCTTGGTCAGGTCGGCCGTCAGCTTCTCGTGTCGCACGGCGAACATCGGGGAGTAGGACGGAAGGGTGTCCCGAGTGATGGCGAGAACTCGACCCAAGTTGGCCGCTGAAAAGAAGGCGGTGCGCCTGTCCGCGGCAGGGTCAAGCGTGACCACCGACCGTGGCACAGCCGCGTCATCGCAGCGGCACTGCGTGCTCGACACGCTGCCGTCGGGGAGAAAGTAAGGCAGGCACTGCGCTGGTGAATAACCCGACGGCCACACAGCCTTGAGGAGGGTGTCGAATCCCGCCGGCACCACCGGGCCGCGCGGCGTCAAGACGAACAGGCGCTGCAGGCGTACGGTGGGACCGTCACGGTCGGAGGCGGCGGCTGCTGAAGCACCTGTGGCTCCCGTCGAACGGCCGGTGTTGCCCGCCCCACAACCATTGCCGCCCACAGCACCACCAGCGGCGCCAGCTTCACTACGAGAGGCGCCCGACGGTCCACCAGCAGCGCCCGCACGCCTACCAAACACGCCCGCCCCACGACCACCGGCACGTGCTCCCTCGCCATTGGCAGCTCCCGTACCACCGCCGACACCAACCGCAGCGGCGGCGAATCCATGCCAGGCAGACCCTGCTGATAGAGTTGAGTGGACCTCCCGCTTGGTCAGGGACCGAGTCGCTCGAAGGTTGGCAGCAGCGGGGGACGAGACAGCGCGGGCGGCCGCCGCCGCCTGCCTGAAGGCGGCCGCAGCGTCGGCGCTATGAATAGCTTCCAGCTTGACGTCGACGCCAGGTTTCGCAGCTCGGCTGCCCACGACGGCGGGAAGCGCCATCTGGTTGGCCGGGTTCGGAGGCGCTGTCTCCGAGTTGACCGCTGTGTTGTGGGGCACGACCCACATGGTCGCCGCCTCGCACGCCGCCTCAAGCTCGGCAGCCGCCGCGACAGCTGCAAGCACCTCCCGCGACGCCATGATTCTGCAGGCTGCGGTGCCGGCCCGCTGCCGCCTTTCGGACGCGGTGAGTACAGCCGCCGTCTTGGCCGACGCACCACTATGGTGCACGAAGGAGGCGGTAGAGGGCGGTAGTTGCCGCTGTCGGCGCCTAGTGGGAGAGAGAGGGGCACGGGCGACGGATGCGAGCCAAGATTGCAGCCCTTGAACGACACCGGATATCCTTGCGTCAGCTCCCCCACGCGTGCGGGTCGATGGAACGGGAGTTCTTGGATGCGGGGACGGGAGCGGGGATCAAACACGACTACCCAGTTTCCGCGCGTCGACAACAGAACGCGATCTCGAGAGGGGGCGGTAGGAGTCGCAGGAGCCGATGCAGGAGGAGCGAGGAAGACCAAGCCAAAGCAACAAGGGAGGGGGTCGCACCTCGCTTGACCGCGCCTCGCTGGCACCCCAATCATGGTGATGGCAGCAGGCAACTTGACTTCAATCTGACCGTAAATACGATAAGTTGACAAGTTATTTGTACAGTCCACCTCTGAAGAGGCATCTGACGTACCTTGCAGCCCAATTTTGCATTTAATACCGGCAAATTCTGTATCCAAACCAATGCAACGAACGGCTAACGATCATGTGCAGGAGCTGTGCGGGTCCTCCATCGTTTCCCACTCCACCACGAGCCTCGTGAGCCAGCGACAGCATGCGTCTTGGGTGCCTGCCCCCTCTGCCATTCACCACGCCGTTGTCCACCTCGGACCCCTGCAACGGCCGGTTCCCCGCCTCACCTGCCACCAGCCCCGTCTCCTGCGCCTAATTTCGCTGCCTCTCCAGTCTCCGCCCCTCCTGTCTGCCACCTGCCTCGTGGGCTGCCTGCCCCATCTGCTGCCTCTCAATGCTCCACCGCGTTGCTGCCCCAGTCCTGAACCACCCGAACCGATGACGCCGTTGCAATGCCTTACTTGAAGTTCGCCGTAGCTGCCCCATCGCGCGGCTGCGTCGTCGGCCGCGCTGACCCCAACCAACTCGCAAAATTCGGTTTCGACGCTCACGAGCAGCCCACCAAGGGCACTGTTCATGCGGCCCACAGCCATAGAACACAGCATGTACCACGGATATGCAGGGCGGATGCGTCCGCCATGTTGAATGGAGCATGCCGGTGACGATGTGTACACGCGCCGTTGTGCGTTGCTATGAGCTCGTTTGGGTTGCGATATGTGGCGTGGAGCCGCACCCCGTGATACACTGCATCAGTGAGGTACTCCTAAAGCCGAACTCGCATCTTGGCGACCGTTTTGGGGGAACATGCGGAGCATGGGAGCCAGAGTGGGTTGGTGGTACTTCCGTGCATAAGTGGCAAAAAAGCGATGTGTTGTGCGTGCGGGTGAAGTAGGGGAGTGATGAGTACTCTGGGGTGAGTTCTTGTAGCATGTGCTCGCGCTTTCCGCACTGAGGCCCAACAATGGGCTGTTCTGCAAGGTGGGGGCAGACAATGTGTAAGTTGGTGCTCAGAACCCAGCCGTTGGTTCGTTCTTTTGGTCGCGGGGGATCGGCTGTCATGTATGGAAGGCAGCCCATACAGAAAGTCGGCCGGCACAGCTATAGGGCCGGCCGGGGAAGCTATCGTAGTTTCGGACCACGGTGACCTTTAGGGGTCGAGTAAGGCACGAGGGAGGCATTTTCACACCAAACCGCTCACAAGGTCGTTACCAGGACCCTCTGAAGCATCATATACGCGGCTCTTACGAGCAAGTGTGTTCAACACATTTTCTGCTCAGAAGTGCCTCGTACATACCCGTCTGCGACAACACTGCAGATGTGATGAGACTGGTCGAGAGGGAGGGACAGATGGTCCCCCCCGTCTTCGTACACAGTCTAGACACACAGAGGATAGTGCAGGTCACATGCGATGGCGTTTTTTCCATGAAAATCCATGGGAACTGTAGCAGGCGGCGAGGGAAGCGCAAGCGCGCTTTTGATATGACTGTGCAGTGTCAGACAGGATGCCGCATCCCATGCAGGCGCGTGATCCACTGGATTGCGCAGTGTCAGTGCTGATCTGGCGTTTACAGTGAGGTCCGCGTGCCGTGCCCAGGTCACGCCTCCTAGTCAAGGGCGGACATGGTGTATTTGTCATTACAGTTTTTTGTGAATATATTCAGACGACACGTCTCATTCGGACAGTCCGACCCCTCTCTGCAGCATGCTTCTGAAGGCTTCGGACTACGAGCTCGACCACCCAGTTTCTCAGTGCAGCACACGTCTTTTTCATTGCTTATTTCTGCGAATGCTACTAGACTACGTGATGATGTCGAGGACCCCAACAGGACCCCTGGGACCCCTGCTTGTTTTCCCGCTATGGCCACCTCTCTTTCGCACTTGGGAGGCCTCCCAGAGACACCGTACAGGCCACTACGGCCTCAAAAAGAACGTCAGAAAGCATGTGCGAAGTCCCAAGGGATAGGAGAGGTGGGTACATGGTATGTAAGGGCTTTATGGATGCCGTACCGGTAGCTCTAGCGGTGGTGTCGGATTGGGAGGGTGGACTCTGATCAGCAGAAATGTAAAACTGCTATCGAAAATGTTGCCGAATGCGTCCACCGGAGCCGCTTTGTTTCATCGAGAGATCAGATAGTTATTGTCCAAGCATCTGTTGATTGGGTGCTGAGTGCCACGTCAAGCCCATTCGAAACTCATTTTATATTTCCACCTGGACCATGTCAGTACGCTCGTCCACCAATGAGATGAAGCGAGCCCCTGGCATGATGAGGGAATCACCAATGGAAGGACGCATTCACATGAAAAACCCAGATGTCCGCTTTTAGGCCCTCTTGACTAGGTGTGAGGTGTGCGTCTGCGGGTTTCGCCATGCTGCGCCCCCCCCTGTCGCACCAGCCACCTCCCATCGCTACTTTCTCTAATACCTGCATGTTCTTCAGGTAATGGCTGCCGCCTTTTCTCGACCTAGCTGTCCATTGCCGATGAGGAAGCCACATGCATTGATGCACCACCGTCGCGGCCACTGCCGCGCCCTGCCACTGCCGTCATGCACCGCTGCCACCCCCGAGGTACTGAGCGTGTGGCTCCAAGCAGCTCAGCTGCACATATAACAGCACGTCCAATAACTTATTGCGCCTTGTTGAGTACACCCAGGAAGGGGGTTAGCCGTACCCCCGACCCGTCACTCTCCCCGCTTGGTCGCGACAACGGTGAGAACGAAGGATGCCTGTTTTCTCCCTCATGCCTCTCCCGCCCGTTCCCCCCATCACTATATCGGGGCCACGCGGTCCTCCCAAGCCTCTCCCACGCACATCGAAGCAATCCCCACCCTCCCCGTCCCCCTCCCCCTCCCAAAACGACCCAGAGCCCCGCCTGGCTCCAATTGTCCCCACCGCCCCCACATGGCGCCCCCCTGGTGCGGCATCGTCGCGCCACGCCCGCCCCGCGGGCTGTCGTCACGCCCGCCCTGCAGGCTGCCGCCACGCCCGCCCCGCGGGCTGCCGCCACGCCCGCCCCGTGGGCTGCCGTCACGCCCGCCCCGCGGGCTGCTGCCACGCCGCCCGCGGGCTGCCGACACGCCCGCCCCGCGGGCCGCCGACACGCCCGCCCCGTGGGTTTCCATCCCGTCAGCCCCGCGGGTTACCGCCATCCCCACCGACCACCGGCGCCCTCCCCCCGCGCCGAGTGGTCCCCCTCCTCCTGTCCCCAGTGCACCGTCGTCAGCGGTGCCACTGTCCCTCAAACCTCCCCGCCATACGCCCGGCACCAGCGGCCACCCCCTCCGTCCGGGCGCTGCCGTCCACTCCGCCAGAGGGGTGTCGTGCGTTGGAAGCCGAATTCCACCCCCCTGACTCACCGGCTCCGAACCAACCCGTATCAATATTGGGTCGCCGTCAATCGCAGACCGCCCAAGCTTGATCCCGTTGATCCGGTCCCCCGTCAAGACCGTGCGTGCCCGAAGTCCCTCCTCCCGATCTCCAACACGCCTCCCCCGTTTTCCCCCAGCCCCCCGCATCCCCCGACCTTCCGCATCCCTAAACGTCCCGCTGCGTCCGCCCCCTTTCAGCGGGCTCCCAGGGAGGATCCGCTCGGTCCTCCTGCCGAGTTATACTCATTCACATGCTATCAAGACTTCTCGACGTGGACAGCTCCCACAAAGCACTACCCTCGCGCCTTTGGAAAGTCGTCATCACTACGGCCAACATCACAACAACACCCATTAGTATCGCCCCTTTACCCCGCCCACCTCTTCATAGAAGCAAAATCAGTTTCCACAGTCTGAATACGCGAAAACTCTGCCCTTGGCCGGCGCACTCATGCGAGCACCGCTCGGCGCAGGCCCACGGCGCGTAGCCCCACCGCCGACGGTGTCGGAGTGACCACTACCATGGCCGCCGCAGACTGGACCCCTAAGAGCAGCCACACCGCATCACCATCCGAAGCGAGGGTGACTCGCGGAGCGCTCCCACCGCCGTTGCCCTCTAGGCTACCCTCACTGCGGCAGTTGCACGTGCGGCGTTGCCAGAGACAAAGGTAGGGGACTCATGTCAGTGGAAACGGAAAAAAGCGTTGCGGGTGGGGGGGGACACTCCCCACACCCTACCGGAACATGCCCGGCAGCAGGTTCGGGGCCGTTGGTGATATGCGCAGTAGTAGTAATGCTATGCGAAGGGGGGGCGGTGCAGAGTCGGGTCAGCGCAAAAGTGCGGTACGTCAGCAGCCAACTGCAGAGCCCTGCGGCCACCCCACCTGACGTCCCCCAGCCGTGTTCCCCCTCTCAGGGAACAAACAAGAGCAAGCCGGCATCTCTGTGGGAGTCGGGTTGGCGGGGGGGCAGTCGCGCAGGAAACCTACAGCCAGCAGCAGTCGATGTGGATTGAAGGCCGATGGAGTGCGGGCCCGCCGGGCAACGAGCAAGAACCGGCCCGGTCCGTGCTCTGGTGGGCCAACTGATCCACTCTACATCCATGAAATCTTTCTTGTGCACATGTTGCTCAAGCGCATTTATTGTCGCGCCCTCCAAAATGTTTACTGGGAATGGTAGTCACCATACACCGGAACGCCGATTGGTCAGATAGTCCTGAAAGGCCAGAACAAGACGCGTCCTATTGGATCTCGTGCCGCGAACAGTAGTTGCAATGTAACGGCGGGAAGCTTCTGGGGTATTGTGACACGATCTTTGGTTCATCAAGTCCAACTAGCGAGCGAGAAATGGACATCAATTCGTCTCTGCATAAGAAGTCTCATGAAGTGGTAGGCCCAGAATATGCACTTCGGGGCCGTATGCGCATATTTGCAGGGAGTACGCCGGACAGGTACCTTGGACGGTAGTATCGGTCCAATCAGAGGCTTCCTTTAGACCCAGAATCGTTCTGTTCTGACCGCATGAGGACCAATTTTGGGATCAGAAATACCTTAATTTGATTTGTACGTGGTCTACACGGTCAGTTCGCGCTCAGAGGCCGGCAGTTGAATAATCTCTTCTAGAATGAGCCTTGTTCCCGCCTCTTGGAGAGCGGTAACATGATTTGCTGCGAGGGCCAATCCAAAGCACCCCCGACTTTTTTGAGGTTACATGACCCCGTGCCAAAAAATGCAAAACGGCATGCGTGTATCAGGACGATGCGGACCGTTTGTTTTGAGCTTGAAATCAGGTAATGCGTGTGGAAAACGCTCACTGCGGATGCCCAGTTGAATATTTCTTCGTGGCGGGGCGACTTGAGGTGGGTCGGGGAAAGGGCCAAAGCACGAAGTTTGGAAGTTGAGCAAGCATTGCAGTGTATCCTGCATCCACCGGCTTGGTTCCATTGTCACGCCCTGTACTCAGAGCGCCAAAGCGCCCGCAGAGAGCGCCCTTTCTCTTATCAAGACGGGCAATCTTTGCGCCACTGACCCCAGGCGAGAACCGCTGCCGTTGTCCTGTACGTCCGCTCTGCTTCCTTTACTTTGGGGACCTTCGCTCCTCGCATTGAGCGTCCTGTGGCCGTCACTTCAAAGGCTGCGCTTTTCTTTTTCTTTGCGCGGCTCCCTCCGTGCCGAGCACTTCAATCTATATGTCACTTGTCCGCCGCCTTTACCGTCTCTCTGACTGTCGCTTCTTGCTTGCACTGTGCCACATGGCATGTATCGTCTACGCAATGGCTTTGGTGTTTAGGGACATGGGCGACCACGAGGATGTGGAAGAGGGCGAGCGGCTGCGAGGACCTGTAAGACCAGCAGCGCTGGACGCTGTGGCAGACCGTGGAGGGGTGCTCCTGTGGGAATTCCTGAAGGTCCAGGTCGAGTTCGCATCGTACTGCTACGGACGGCCGTCATCCGCTTTGCCTGCATGCTTCGAGCCCTCCTATTTGGGGTGGGCGCCTGCCCTGACGGGGCGCCTTATTTTTCCATGGTTCTTTTCTTTGTGAGGCTTGGGGTACGTGGACAGATGTGCCAAACTTAGATGACATTCGATACTCCCAACATACGAGGCGCATACAAAAGAAGCCGCACAAAATCAAACCCACAGGTTGTCTGCATTGCCGCTGGTAGGCAATGCCAAACCAAAGAGCGGCCCCTAGTCCTTGTCCACAAAGTCGTCTACAAAACGCACAAGCGAGACCCGGCTATCGTAAAAAGAGGCGACCGTGACATCCACCATCACCTTGGAGGGTGCAAAAGACTTGATGAAAAGCCCTTCGGTCGTGCGGACGCGAGAGAGGGCAACGTACACCATCCCTGGCGCGAACGAAGCGCCCAAGTCGAGCACCGCGCAGTCGAGGGAGAGCCCCTGCACGCGGTGGACCGTCACACCCCACGCGAGCATCAGCGGCAGCTGGTCACGCTGCGCGTAGGGGCCGTCCCGCAGGACGGATTCGACCGACATGGTCGTCGGTGGGACCATCAGGTCGACCTTGCGCCCCGCCACCGTGTCGAACCGTACAACGGGCACGCTTTGGAAGCACGCCTGCGGGAACGTCGGGGTTTCCCATCTGTCGAAGCGCACGACGACGCCCGTTGTGCCGTTGAAGACGCCCTTGTGCTGCAGGCTGCCGTCAGCCATGGCGACGCGAGCGCCGACGCAGAGCGGCAGGTACCGCGGCGCCATAAGCGCCTTGTCCAGCGTGCGCTCGAGAACCAAGTCGCTGAAGTCTACGCCCAGCGCCTGGTCAATCGCCGTGTACAGCACACGCTCCGTTCCCGTTGACGCCTCGAGCGCCTTAAGGCACATCTCATTGTGCTCGTTGACCTCCTTTTTCCGCGGCAGAACGTGGGTGACCATGTTGTCGAGCCCGCCGGCCTTGACCGCCTCCTTGTACTTATCCATCCGAGCCGCCATAAGGTTTGACAGCTCCTTAGAAACGACGCCCACGCGGAGCTTGCTGAGCATGTCAATGAATTCCGCGTCCTCCTGCCGCCACACGTACTTCAGCTCGAGCACCTCCAAGCCAAACGTCTTGTCCCAAGCGTCGCTTTCAAACGCAAAACCGGCCTCCACGTCAAAGATGACGTCGTCGTCGTCCGTGTCTCGCACTGGCGGCAGCTGGTAGAAGTCGCCAAACGCGACCATTCGCCAGGTGCGCGCGCGGGGGAAGACAACACGGGCCTGCTCCATGCAGTAGACCAGCACGGAGAACATCCTGCTCGACACCATGGAGACCTCGTCGAGCAGGAGCAGGCTGGTCGTGGCCAGGCGCTGCTTGGTTTGCTTTGACATCGCCTGGAAGATGCGACTGGCGTCATCGTGGATTGTCCTTGAGAAGTCAAAGCAGTTGGCCGGTAGACGCAAGAATGCGTGCAGGGTCACGCCGCCGGCGATGGCGGCGGCCACGCCCGTCGGCGCAACAGTAGCGAGACCGGCCCTCGAGCCGCGGTGTGCCGCGCGGTAGAGGCTGGTGATGACGTGCAACAGGCGCGTCTTACCGACGCCGCCGCCACCGGACACAAAAATGTTCTTGGACGAAGCTAGCAGCCGCTTTGCGAGCTTGTCCATGTCGTACGGAGCAGCGTCGGAGGAGTGCAGCCGCTTCACGGCGCGCTCGGCCCCTGTGCCGTGGCGGACGGCGACGTAATTACGCTTGGCGCCGCTTGGGTTATCAGCCGACAGGGCGCTGCTTGCCACACCAATCGCACACCCCACGCCGCTCGCTCCATTGCCGTTGCCGCTAACGCGCCGCTGCAACCAGGCGCCACGCTGCCCGCGCGGCCCTCGCTGTGAAGGCCCCCCTGCCTCCCGCGCCGTCGAGGCTGCGACCTCTGCGACGTCGGTTGCGCCACGCTCCGACCGGGTAGATAGCGACGAGAAGGTACCTGCACTCCCACGCGCGCCCCCCACGCCCTCCGCCAAACCCCCCTCCCAGTGGCTCTCCGCTAAACCCCCAGCACCACGGACCCCACTCCGGCGCATCAGCCCGCCACAACTGAGACGAGTAGAAGTAGATGGCGCCCCATGCTCTACCGATGCATTGCCACCCGCACGCGCTCGCAAGCCGGGCACAAACGGCACCACCACTGGCAGCGTCATGCCCTCCTTGATGCTCTGCATGGACAGGATGCTGTGCTTCGGAGCCGGGGGCGGGGGTAGGGCGGCCGCTAACGCCTGGACGTCGGCCGGGACGCCCGCCTTGATGGTGGCGACCGAGGTCGTGGCACGTACAGAGGTCACGTCCTCCGACAAATCTGAGTCCGAGTTGAGGCAGACCACCAAGTCTGCCTCCGGGAACGCGCGAACACGGCCGGGTGAGCGCTGCCGCGCGAGCAGCTGGACCAACCATGGAGACAGCACCGGGCGCGTCATCCACGCCGTGGCCGCGGCTGAAGTGGAAGACGAATGCACGAGAAGCTGCTCTCCATGAAGAAACGTCAGCGTGTTGAGCAACTGCACAATGTCCAGGTGCTTGGACTTGTCTGCCACGTAGCCTCCCGTCGTTGACAGCATGCACGTGAAGTTGCAGAGATCTGGCGACCTCGCCTCCGTGGACGGCGTGACCGCCGCACAATGCGACGACGCGGATACGTCGAGCCCCATGCGCAGCACCCAGGGGGCCGCCACGGGCTCTGACAGCCACGCCACCGCCATATCCTCGCTCGAAAAGGTTTGCACCAAGGCGAGAAGACCGTCACAAGAGAAGAAAGAGGGCAGCAGGGCCGCCATCTCGAGCGACTGGCGAGCGTCCACAACCTCCCGGTGGTCGTCACGGGCGAAGGCAATGAACAGCGGCACATCACGGGCCTGCTCCAGCGCCTGCCGAGACATGGCACAACAGGAGGGGGGTGGCTGGGGGGTGGGGGGGGGCAAGGCACCGCGCGACGATAGGGAACACGCGATGGCGGGGGGCAGAGAGGGTCATGCGATAACGTGCGGGAGGAATGGAATGGGATAGCTTGGTGCAGGCAGCACGCAAGCAGCGACGAAGCTCACGCGCATGGGTCTTCTCCGTGGGGTGGTAACCGATGCAGAAAGTGGCAAAGGGCGGTCTCCTTGCGGTTTGCCGTGATCCCACCGGTGGTGCGAAGCAGTTAGAGGTGAATTGGATGAGAAAAGCATTTCAACGGCTTCTTCGCTGTGCAGGAATCTTCTGTGCAATGTTGCTCTTGTCCCAATCTTTTCCTCTCCGGCTACGTACAACAGGCGAGCGGACAACAGTCCCAGCCAATGAAGTGCTCGAATGTGGAGAGGCAGCGAATGAGAAGTTGATACTCGGTCGTCTTGCCATCTCGTGCTGAGGACAAATTTGAAAAGGGAGCAATACATGCGACGCCTTACGGTGGAATCCTCATTGTAACTACAGTCGAACAGATATATGGCCACTGCAAGGTTTGTACCAATGTTTTGTTACACGGGCACCTTCCCGTACGGGGCCGTCAGGCTCGATTCTGAAAGTCTACGCGCATTATTCAAGAACGAACCTCACGATCAGATCTTGATATTCAGTCAGATCGACTTGGAGATAGTTTGAAAGGACGGATCTCGATGAGCGCAGGCAAACGGTGTGTCTCACTCCATAATGACGTTTGCTCACGCATTGAGGGATTTAACGAAGGGCGCCACACATACTTCACGGAGTCGCCTCTTATCCGTCTGTCACCAGTTCTTGACACTTGCACCAGTTCTTAGCAAATCGGGGTTGTGTGGGAAATCCACAGTGTTTACATATGAAATCGGGTTCCTGGGCATGCTCCGGAACCGCCTACGGCGCAGTTCACTGTTTTTTATAAAATAAACAAAGCATATCAGCGCGGTCTGAGTCACACCACTGGACTCGTGAACTCATCAGCTCTCCAACGATGCTTTGTGCTCCTCAAACGGAGCACTCCTGGAAGACAACAGCGTGTTTCCCTGGAAAAGAGCAGGAAAAAGTACATGGCCGGATCGGTGCAATTCCGCGTCCACAGAGCCCTTCCAGTGATTTCCGATCGGAGCGTCTTGCTCCCGCCCGCGTTCGCCGCAGGGATCCGGATGTCGAGTCACTCCGATGCACCCCGGAGCCCCGTAGTGGCTGTATGGGCCGATTTGTCGGTCAAGGTTGACGAAGAGGTGTGGTCAGCACATGAGAGAGGCTATGGAGCCCGAGATTCGTGGTCACATTGTACTGTGCGAGTGTTTCAGGGCTACCCATCGCCCCCCCCATCCCCCGCTCTTCATGTCACCACAGCACAACCCTGTCCCAGTTCCCTGCGTACCAGCACAGGCTTGCTCATCATTTT
>Ga0209187_1002319_pt1 | contig 18419 bp, 10 predicted proteins | sample BantaG_FD_187430 | JGI IMG/M metagenome (GOLD analysis project Ga0209187, IMG submission 187430) | Marine algal microbial communities from Bantry Bay, Ireland - BantryBay_4 metaG (SPAdes) (version 2) | ecosystem: Host-associated > Algae > Red algae > Unclassified | place: Bantry Bay, Ireland...
CAGATCGGCTGCAAATTTATCCGCTGGGTCAAGCGACACTTATCACTTGGAACTTCGTACGCGGAATCTGTGGCCAACTTGAGGCTGCTCTACGGGGAGTTTTCTTAGAAATTATTGGACACCGTTGGCGCAGCGAACGCTTCCTGTTCGCGCAGCGAACGCCCTATCGATTCCCAGGGATAGCTTTGGTCACCATATTCTAAACACCACCAGCTACTTGCATCTTGAACAAGCACACACGACCACGGTCTGAAACTTCTATCAAAAGTCCTCCTTGGCAACTCATACTACCTAGCCGGATTTGGATTATTTGGCAACCCTGGGTATAGGGCGCCTATTACCACGTTCCATCAAGCCCTTCAGGGAGTCTGCGGCGGCCGCAATATGGTTTGCCACATCATCGAAATGCTCCTTTGAATACACCATTCCATTCTTTTTGATTGCTTCCTCGAGACCAACATTCGCAACTTTCCGAATGTCATCACGATGGCTCTTGATGTTCTCGCTTAACTTTTCAGGAGCGAGCATCTCCGCAATTTGCGCAATATGCTTATAGTCTGCGAGTGCGTCACTGTAGTCATTTGCCAACCTAACAAATTCATCAGGTTTGACGTAATAGAACCGTGGGGTGTTTTCCATCTGAACCTTATAATGAGCGAATTCTCGCGAAAGCTTGTCGTAAGAGGTCTTCAAAGTTTGATTCAGGTACATGATGAAATTCTGGTTTCTCGTAGACTCGATCTGCCGTTTGGATTTGATCTCTCCCCCCAAAAAAACTGCGCCGAGTCCAACGCACCCAATAAAAAAAATCTGAAATTTCCGCTTCGAGGATTCGGCACTTAAATATGCGAACCACGTGGGAGCCAGCACACCTGCACCTAGCAACAAGTTCTCAATCATCTGGTTTTCCTTTATGAATTTTCCTCTATCGAGCTATCGAATGGCATCTAATCGAAAGAGACCTCGTCTGGAGGACGCCTCTTTACGATGGCTGAAAAGAGTTTGGTTTCCTCAAGGTAAGCAGACCCACCTTCAGTTAAAAGGTGGAAATACCTTATTCTGGTCAAATCGATTTCATTTGCTCAAATTGTATTTTCAAAATTTTGAAAACTCATCCACTACTTCCGGCGAGAACCGGCGAAGCAGTGCCCGCAACCGCTGACGTTCTTGCCAGCCCAAGTCATGGATACGTTCGGAGACGGCCCTGTCATGGCTCGCCGGGATGTGGCGCGTTGCAACCCTGCGTGGATCGGTTTGGAGGCGGCTCCGAGGGTGGGACTCGTGTTGACTCCAAAGTCGATCGCGCTCGGCCTTCTCGCGCTCGTTGATCGTCTTTCGTTCGGCTTGATACCGCTCATCCAAGTCATCAAGTTCTTGGGTCAGCCTTCCACTTTTAGCCAGCAGCAAACGAACCCACGCTTCAAGCGCGACGAAGTCGGCTTGAGGGGCGTTCGCTACGCTAGCGAAGCGAGCTTCTCTTTGCGAGCGAAGCGAGCTTCTTGCAAACGTGAGCATCTGATCGGCAAAACGTGATCCCAAAGTGCGGGGAAACTCCTATCTGCAGTTGCGCGGTGGGGTAAAAATCAGCTCATTTTATTGACCGACCTCTGAAGATGTGTCATCATTGCATTGGCTCTTTTGAAGGGCAAGCCAACCTTAGACTTACTCCATTCGCGTTATAGGTAGCTCCTTAGCAATGGCAATATGAATCAAGAATGTCCAAATTCTTGATGTGTGGACAGCATTGTTTTTCCCTCATTGAATCTCGGGATGGCGGTTGCCTCTTCCTACGGGAAGAGGTATCTTTCTAATAAAGGAGGCAGCATGCCAACAATCGGTAGTGAAATAAAAATGGAAGCTGAGAAGCTAATCAAGAGGCATGAGGAAAAATGCCGACGCGCTGCCGAGGAAACGAGACGAAGACGAAGAAGATCGACACGGCAGATCGGCAAATTGTCTGCGCACAGACCTGACCGCTGGAGGTATCCGAGATTCAATCCCTACAAGGTCAGGTCTAACAGCGGTTGTATCGGGGATTCAATCAAGCGAAAACTCAGGTCATTGAGCTGGCAGCCTGCCACGCCAATAGGCGTCGAGGTTCCGAAGCCTAATGGAGGTTCACGGACAATTTCGATCTACCCAGTGGCTGAAAGTGCGATCTCTCGAATGGCATTTGAAAGCGCCATTACAAAAAATGGACCTCTTTTTTCGGCCAGGTCTTACGCTTACCGAAAAGATCTGACAGCCCAAGATGCTGTCCGTTATATGCGCTCCGAGATTGATGGTGCTGAACGAGTATTTGTCGCGGAGTATGACTTTTCAAAATTTTTCAATAACATTTCCCATAGCCACATCGAGGAAACTTTAGAGAGCAAACGGTTCGCTCTCACGCCGGTTGAGTTGATGATAATCAGGGGATTCCTCAGAGCAATGCCCGTGCCACAGGGCGAATATCAATATGGCTGCGCTGCGCCGGTTAGGACTCGAGGAATACCGCAGGGCACGGCAATTTCCCTTTTTTTAGCAAACATTGCCGCGTGGAAGATTGACCACGCCTTGGAATCTATCGGAGTTGGGTTTATAAGATATGCCGATGATACAGTTATTTGGAGTAAAGATTATGCCGCAATCTGTGATGCGGTCTCAGCGCTGAATGAGCACGGGACGGCGATGGGGGTCGATATCAATTATAATAAATCGCCAGGGATCTCAATACTGACTCCGTCAAGCGTTCCGGAGAAGTCGGTCGAGATGAAGTCAGTGCACTCGCTTGAGTTCTTGGGTTACAATCTTGAGATCGGACACGCCAAGATTAAAAATAAAGCGTGCCATCGAATAAAGGCAAAAGTTCTCGCCATCATCTATGACAATCTCCTGAGGGAGGTTCTTCTGGGGGGCTTGTCTCCCGACAGGCTAGATGGTTCAATTGATAAGGACTATGTGGTTCTAATCTTGCAGCTCCGGCGGTATCTGTATGGCGACATGAGCGAGAAACTTGTGCAGAGGTATCAGAGGGGCGATGTTCCGTTTCGTAGATTTAAAGGCCTTATGGCAGCCTATCCCCATCTCTCAGACTCCAATCAATTGTTAGAGCTGGATGGTTGGCTCCTAGACTCCATATATTTGGCGTTAAGAAAGCGGTATCGAATACTCGAAAATTCAGGGGTTCAAGCACCAGCTCCAAGCGGGACAACCAGAGAAGGACTACTTTCGTTGCGGACCACAAGCAACCGAACTGGTGAGAACGTGGACCTGCGAGTCCCAAGTTTTCGTCGGATAGCAAATATTATTAGACGGGCCTCTATCGCCTATGGCACCTCCGGCATTGTTTCGTCTTTGCCATATGGCTACTATGAGTAGCCCACCTGTTCAGCAAAATTCCGGCTTCGGTCTGCGGTGGTCGAGCTGCCAAAATCCAAATTTGTGCTCGAATTTCGGCGCAACATACACACTTTATCAAGTCTGCCGCAACCTTCATCATGTTAAGCATCTCAATTCGAAAACCTTCCAACTGATCTACCATAGAAGTTCGAAATGAAATCAGGCCCTGTACGCAAAACATTTGAAGAACGCGTGGATCGTGGTTCATCCCGATATTCAAAATTATCCGAGAGATTACGGTTTGAGCAGGGCTCTGATGATGATTATCAACTGGAGTCCTTTACCCCAGACGGAAAAGATGCGCTTTTGCTTGCGCATTCTGTCATCATGTCAGCAGTCTCTCGAACCTATTTCCGGGTTCGTGGACATGGTCTGACCTGATTGGCGCTTTCCGTGAGCACGGTGGCCGCCCATCGGTGGAATTCGCTGCCGCGCGTGGAGCGGACCCGGTAGCCGACGGCAAGAATCATATCGAGATTGTAGACCGTCAGGGTTCGTGAGACCTCTCGCGAACCTTCTTTTTGAACTGTCAACTGCTGGTTGACAGTTGCCGTCCGATCCAGCTCCTCATCCTCGTAGATGGCATGGATGTGCTTGCTGATGTTCTGCTTGCTGGATTGGAACAGCTCGGCAATCTGCAACTGAGATAGCCAAACGGTACCGTCCTCCAGTTTGAGGTCGATCTTCGTGAGACCGTCATCGCTGGTGTACAGGATGATGTTGCTCATCCACCCCCCTCGATTTCCGCCACGTCGTCCACTGTGCCGCGCACGTCATTGGCAATTTGCGAGATGCGATTTTTCAGTTCGTCAAATTGCTGGGTGCTCGTCATGTTGTGATTCCTTGTGAGCCCCGATAATCTAGGCATTCCTTGCACGAAAATGGATTCCTACATTCCGATAGAATTGTGAGCAAGCCAGATCTAAGGCCTGGCCAGCTCACCGGACATGGTCTGACCTGATCGAAGGGGCACCGAACACCAAAGGGCTGTTCAAACCGTGGTGCGAACCCCTCAACTACTTCAGTTCGCCCGAACCAGCCCTTGTGCTGTCATCTTGAACAGCACCACAACCGGTTGAGGCGTCATTATTGGCTCAAAACTTCCGCTCGACCGATGAAAGCTTTAGTTTTACGGTCGTTGACAGGGGAAAAGTCGCTTGCTAGCACCGATTCGTAACGTGGCGCACCACAGAATTAACACCAATGCCACACAGCTTGTTTACATCCTATTAACAGGAGCAACGACCGCTCATGAAAACCATCTCGAGACGCCTTTTGGCGGCCCTCGTGGCGACTAGCTTTGTCTTGTCCGCCGCACTGCCAATCTTTCCCCCCATGGCAATGGCCGCCGACCCGCTACCCCTTCTTATCAATTGCCAAGGACGCCTCCATGACGGCGACGACCTAATGAACGGCAATGTGAAGATGACGCTCCGAATTTTTAATCAGCTCAGTGGCGGCGCGCCGATGTACGAGGACAGCGCCAACGTTGAAGTGGTCGACGGACTTTACTCAACTTTCCTCGGCGACGACACGACCCGCGGCAATCTGCTCGAAGCCCTCGGCGCCGGGGAAGCCTACCTCGAAGTCACGGCCGGCGGCACCACCTTCGCCCCGCGCGAACGGATGGTCACTGTCCCCTACGCTGTAATCGCCAAAGCCGTGGTGCGCGAAGGCATTACCGAGGAAATGGTTTCGCAAGGCGCCGTGGTCGAACGCCACCTGGGCAAAGGTTCGATCAGCGCCGACAAGTTGGCGGTGGATTCGGTGACCGCCGAGAAGATTCTGAACGGCACGATCACCCCCGAGAAGTTCGCCAACGTGCCGTGGAGCACCAGTGGCAACGCCGGCCAAGATGGCAAGATCCTCGTGCTCGGCACCCTCGATAACACGCCGCTCGACATCAGCGTGGGCGGGCGCCGCGCGATCCGCATTTTGCCGCACGTACTCACCGCCAGCATCGTCGGCGGACACCCGTCCAACGAAGTGGGCAAAGGCGCTGGCGGCGCGGTCGTCGCCGGCGGTGGTACTGCCGACGCCCCGAACCGGGCCAATGGCGACTTTGTCTTCATCGGCAGCGGCGAAGGCAATGAAGCCAACGGCGCGCACTCCGCCATCGGCGGCGGCTGGGACAATAAGACTACCGGCAACCGTTCGTTCATCGGCGGCGGTCGCAACAACCAAGCCAATCTGGCCGGCGGCGCGATCGGCGGCGGCTACTCGAACGTCGTCAACAACACCTACGCCACCGTCGCAGGCGGCTTCAACAACTTGGCTGAAGGCTACGCCAGTTCGGTCGGTGGCGGTTGGGCGAACGCGGCCACGGGCGAAGTCGCCAACGTCGGCGGCGGCATGCAAAACCGCGCCATGGCCGACGCCTCCTCAGTCGGCGGCGGCTTCCAGAACACCGCCGCCGGTTACGGCGCGCGCGTCGGCGGCGGCCAAAACAATTCGGCCATCGGCGATTTCTCTTTCGTCGGCGGCGGCACCAACAACGTCGCACGCGGCGCGGGTTCGGCCATTCCCGCCGGTTCGGACAACGAGGCGCTCGCCGATTACGCCATCGCCGCCGGACGCGGCGCGGTCGCGATGCACCCCAACTCCTTCGTGTTCTCCGACGGTCAAAACGGCCAGTTCGCGAGTTCCGCCGCGAACCAAGTCCTGCTGCGCGCCAGCGGCGGCGTCGGCATCGGCACCAGCACCCCGAGCGAACAACTCGAAGTGGCCGGCAACGTCAAAGCCGACTCGATCATCGCCAAGTCGTTCATCGGTGACGGCTCCAACCTCACCGGCATCCAACAGGGCCTGCAACCGAACTCCATCCAGCCGCAACACCTCGCCGATGGCTTCGTGCTCCCCGCCGACAAAATTCAAGGTGGCGCGCTCACCCGCAACGCGGCCCTCGGCGGTGTTCTGCAAGGCACCCTCGACCAAGCCCAACTCGTTCCCGGCAGTATCACCCGCGACATGCTCGCCGCCGACGCGCGCACCATCGACCCCGGTAGCATTACCGCCGCCCAACTCGCCGACGGCGTCATCCCGGTCGTTCCCGATCTCGCCGGACTCGCCGACGCCATCGAAGATTCGGTCAGCGATGTCTGGAAACTCGGCGGCAACGCCAACGTCCAACCCGGCAAGGAATTCATCGGCACCACCGACAACAGCCCGATCGAACTGCGCGCCAACAACCTCGGCGCGCTGTGGCTCGTTCCGGTTGAAGACGGGGTCGGCATCGCCGCCGGCGCGAGCGTCGCCTCGGTGCACAAAAACAGCTTTGTTTTCTCCGGCGACCCGAACGCCCCCGCCAGCACCACCCGCGACGGCCAAGTTCTGCTCATGGCACCGAACAACGTCGGCATCAACACCGACAATCCTTCGGAGGCCCTCACCGTTGGCGGCACGGTCAAAGCCGACGGCTTCGTCGGTGATGGTTCGGGATTGACCAACCTGCCGATCCCCGCGCTGCCCGAGAACCTGCTCACCGCCGGTTCGAACTTCGAAGGCGACGTCACCGGACCCGCCGCCGCGCTCAAGCTGCGCACCGGCATCGTCGGCCTCGACCATCTCACCCCCGAACTGCGCACCCAGATCGAAGCCGGCGCGACCAAAGCCGCCGCCGAGGCCATGGTCGCCGAAGTGGACACCCTGCGCGGTGAGATCGACACCAAACTCACCGCCGCCGACGCCGCCGTCGATCAGCGCATCGCCGAGTCCGCCGCCTTGAACGCGCAGACCCTGCTCAAACAGGTCGACACCCGCATCAGTTCCGCGACGCAAGCCGCCACTGCTACGTTCGAAGCGGGCGACTCGCTGCTCGGCAAGGTCGACGAGAAAATCGCCTTGGCCCAAAACCAAATGGATGAACGCATCGTGATGGTTCAGCAAGCCGGGCAGAAAGATATGCTCGAGAAACTAAACGAACGAGTGGCCGAAGTCGCCCAGCAAGCCACCGCCACCGGTCCCGAACTCATGGCCCAAGTCGACCAAAAGATTGGCGCGGTCGACGCCAAAGTGGACGGCGCGTTGCAAGCCGCAACCGAAGCCGCAACCATCGCCAAAACAGAAGCAAGCGGCGTACTCGAACAAGTCGACCAGAAACTCGGTGCGATCGACCAAAAGATTGGCGCAGTCGACGCCAAAGCAGACGGCGCAATGGAAGCAGCGATGGCCGCAAAGACGAGCGCTGCCGGCGTGATCGGCCAAGTCGACGCGAAAATCGAAACCGCCCAATCGCAAATGGACGAACGCATCGTGCTCGTTCAGCAAGCGTCGCAGAAGGAACTGATCGCGCAAATGAACGAACGCGTCGCCGCCGTCGCCCAACAAGCCACCGCCACCGGCCCCGAACTCATGGCGCGGGTCGACCAAAAAATTGGCGAGGTAAAACAACGGTTCGGCTCGGTCGACCAGAAGATCACCACCGTTGACCGCAAAGCCGACGGCGCGCTGCAAGCCGCCACCGAAGCCAAGTCCGCAGCGACCGGCTTGCTCGGCCAAGTCGACGCGAAGATCGGCGCTGCCCAAACGCAAATGGACGAACGCATTGTCCTCGTTCAACAAGCGTCGCAGAAAGACCTACTCGCACAAATGAACGAGCGCGTCGCCGCCGTCGCCCAACAAGCCACCGCCACCGGCCCCGAACTCATGGTCCAGGTCGACCAGAAGATTGGCGAGGTAAAACAACGGTTCGGCTCGGTCGACCAGAAGATTACCACCGTTGACCGCAAAGCCGACGGCGCCTTGCAAGCCGCCATGGAAGCCAAAACCACCGCCGCTGGGGTCAGCGGCCAAGTCGACGCGAAAATCGAAGCCGCCCAAACGCAGATGGACGAACGCATTGTGCTCGTTCAACAAGCCGCGCAAAAAGACCTGCTCGCACAAATGAACGAGCGCGTCGCCGCCGTTGCCCAGCAAGCCACCGCCACCGGGCCCGAACTCATGGCTCAGGTTGACCAGAAGATTGCCACCGTTGACCGCAAAGCCGACGGTGCGCTGCAAGCCGCCATGGAAGCCAAAACCACCGCCGCTGGTGTCAGCGGCCAAGTCGACGCGAAAATCGAAGCCGCCCAATCGCAAATGGACGAACGCATCCTCCTCGTTCAGCAAGCCGCGCAAAAAGACCTGCTCGCACAAATGAACGAGCGCGTGGCCGCGGTCGCCCAGCAAGCCACCGCGACCGGCCCCGAACTGATGGCGCAGGTCGAGCAAAAATTCGGCGCGGTCGACGCCAAAGTCAGCACGGCGATGCAGGCCGCCAACGAAGCTTCAGGCGCTGCCGCCAACGCCCAAAGCATCGCTGCCGACGTACTCGACCAAGTGGATCAGAAGATCGCCGCGAACCAAGCCGCCGCCACCCAAGGCCTCCTCGGAACCGTCGACAGCAAAATCAAAGCCGCGCAAAACCAGATGGATGAACGCATCATCCTGGTTCAGGAAGCCTCGCAGAAAGAACTGCTCGCCAAGATGAACGAACGCGTCGCCCAAGTCGCACAGCAAGCCAACGCCACCGGCCCGCAGGTCCTCGCGCAAGTCGATCAAAAGCTGAATGAGAAGCTCGCTCTGGTGGACCAGAAAGTCGCCGCCGCCGATGCCGCCGCGCGCAGCGCCTCCACCAAGTCCGGCGACTTGCTTGCCCAGGTCGACCAACGGATCGCCGCCAACACGCAAGGCGTCCTCGGCACGGTCGACGAAAAACTCGCCCTCGCCCAAGCGCAAATGGACGAACGCATTGTGCTCGTTCAAGACGCCTCGCAGAAAGACATGCTCAACACGATTGACCAACGCATCGCCAACGTCGCCGCCCAAGCCAAAGCGACCGGCCCCAAGATCCTCGCCCAGATGAACCAGAAACTGAACCTGGTCGATCAACAAGTCGCCGGCGCTCAAGCCGTTGCCGACAGCTTGTCCCGTGAAGTCGATGGTAAAATTGCCACCGGCCAAGCGTCCCTCGCCCAGAGCATCCTCGGCCAGGTCGACAGTAAAATCGCCACCGCCCAAGTGCAGGCCGACGAACGCGTCATCGCTCTGCAAAACGCCAATGCCAAAGAGTTGCTCGATCAGGTAAACAACATCGTCGATCAAAAGGTCGCCGTCGCCAACCAGCAAGTAAGCGCCAGTGTGGGCGCGCAGATCGCGGCCAACAAAGGTACCTCCGGACCGGAAGTGCTGGCGCAGGTCGACCAGAAAATCGCCGTCGCCAAAAACCAGATGGACGCCCGCATCCTCGACGTCCAGTCTGCCGCCGGCACTGACTTGCTCGCGAGCGTCGATCGAAAAATTGCTGGCATCAGCGCCAGCATTCCCAACACCACCGACCTACTCGGCCAAGTGGACCAACGCATCAGCGCCTCGCAAGTTCGAGCCAATCAGGATCTGCTTGCGCAGGTGGACCAAAAACTCGGCCAAGCCACCGCCAACCTCCCCTCCTCCGCCGCCTTGATGGCGCAAGTAGATCAGAAGATCGCCGGCGCCACCGCCGACCTGCCCAACACCGCCGCCCTGCTCGCCCAAGTGAACGAAAAAGTTGCGACCGCCGCGGCCGCCGTCGCGCCCCCCGCCGACCTGCTCCAACAAGTCGACCTGCGGATCGATGCCGCCAGCACCCGCAACCGCCAAGACATGCTCGCGGCGGTTGATCAGCGCCTGGCCACCGCCACCACCAAGTTTGCCAGTGCGCCCGACACGGCCATGATGAATCAAACCATCGCCCAAAGCATCAGCGATGCGCAGGCTCGCAACAACCAACAGATCCTCTCGCAACTTAGCGCGCAGGTGGACTCCAAAATCGCCAGTGCCCGCCCCGCCCTGCCGAGCGGCATCCGCGTTCAGGACGCGACCGACGGACCCAATGTGATTCTCGGCAACAGCGCGAATGAGATCGGTGGCGGTGTCAGCAGTTCGGTGATCGCCGGCGGCGGCGCCAAGACTCGCCCCAACCGCATCACCAGCAATTACAGCACGATCAGTGGCGGACAGGGCAACAGCGCCAGCGCCCTCACCAGCACCATTGGCGGCGGGGAAAAAAACACCGCACAAGGCATTGGCAGCACCATTGGTGGCGGCAACGCCAACCAAACGTCCGGCGAGTTCGCCTCGATCGGTGGCGGCGCGGCCAACAAAGCCTTCGGCAAGTTCTCCACCGTCGGCGGCGGCTACGGCAACCAAGCGACCGGCACCGGCGCAACCGTGATCGGCGGCGAGAAAAACGAAGCCGCCGGAGACTTCAGCGTCGCCGCCGGCCGCAACGCCCGCGCGCTGCACCCAGGTTCGATCGTGCTCGCCGACAGCGGTGACTCCCCCGTCGCCAGTAGCGCCGCCAACCAACTCATCGCCCGCGCCTCGGGCGGTACGTTCATCTTCTCCTCGGCCAGCAGCGGGGTCAGCCTCCCGCCTGGTGCCGGCAGCTGGAACAACCTCAGTGACCGTCACGCCAAGAAAGACTTCGAGACGGTCGACGCACGCGAGGTGCTCGCCAAAGTCGAGGCCCTGCCGATCTACAAATACCAATACAAGTCGCAGGACGGCGTTCCGCATATGGGTCCAGTCGCTCAAGACTTCAGCGCCGCCTTCGCGCTCGGCCAAGACAACCGCCACATCAACACCCTCGACGCCGACGGCGTCGCGCTGGCGGCGATTCAAGGACTCTCCCAACGCCTCAGCGAACGTGATGCCCAAGTCGAGATGCTCGAAAAACAAGTGCTCATACTCGCCGAGTCGCTGCAGAAGTTGCTCGATAAATAAACCACCCTTCCGGCTGGCTAAAGCCCGTCGTAGCGCGTCCGAAAAAGGGCGCATTGCGGTCGTCCCCCGACTGCAAACCGGTAGCGTAACGCTAATGCTAGCCAAAGATATTTGAAATGTTGAAGGTCATCGAACCGACGGCGAACCTCTTTCGACGAACCACGGAGTGGTGGCAAGAAAGTAGCCCCGGGTGGAGCGAGGTACGAGCAGAACCCGGGGTAGCTGAGAGCCTTTGAACCGACCGGCCTGCCTCTCTGCACGAACTCTTTGCTTCATGTCCGGTCGGAACGGCCTCATGGCTCTGAGGACATCCTGCTGCTGGTATTCTTTGGCCGGAAGCAGCAGGGGACGCCATTCAAAGGAGGGCAGGATGTTTGTTCTGACCGTCCCTCTGGGACTCCCTGTTCTTTCTCGCTGTTCCGGGGGTTGCGCTACGCTCCACCCCCGGCTACTGTCTTCCGACCCTCCGGGACTCAGTGACTTGGCCCATAAATTTTCAAAAACCAGCGCACTAGTCAGATGTCACCGCTAACGCGGCTCGTGCTTAGTTCTCTCCCACGAATATAGGAATTTGAAAAGTTTGACTCATTTATCACGAATCGACAAAGCAAGGATCTAGTGCTTAATAAAATCCTATTTCAGGGTTCGGCATTCACGGCGGGCAAGATGTTTGTTATGACCGTCCCTCCGGGACTCCCTTTTCTTGCTCGCTATTATTGGGGTTGTGCTACGCTCCACCCTCGGCTACTGTCTTCCGTCCCTCCGGGACTCAGCAACATCACCCATAAATTTAAAATTACCGAACACTAGCTTTACCAGGCTGGCGAGTGAGGGGCGGGTTCGAGGTTTGCGATCTGAGAATTTGACGCCGATGAGACACTGAAATCCGAACGCTCCGCCGTACCTTATTGCAACAGATGCGCCGCCTCCTCCACATCCTGCTCCTCTTCTTTCTCCACGCCGCGTTCGGCGCGGAGCCGGAACGCCATTGGGCTTACCAGCCGATGGCGAAGGCCACAGTGCCGACCGGCGACACCGGCCCCAGCGTGCATCCGGTCGACCACTTCATCAACACGCGCCTCGCCGCCGCCAAACTCGAACCCGCCACCACCGCCAGCCCGCGGGATCGCTACCGCCGCCTGCACTTCAACCTGCTCGGCCTGCCACCCGAACCCGCGGCAACCGACCGTTTTCTCCGTGACATCGGCGCCGCTAAAAAGCCTGCAGACGCGGACGCGGTCTGGCAACAAACCATCGAGCGCCTGCTCGCCTCGCCCCATTACGGCGAACGCCAAGCCCGCCTCTGGCTCGACGTCGCTCGCTACGCTGACTCCAACGGCTCGGACGAAAACAAAGCCATGGCCAACGCCTGGCGCTATCGCGACTGGGTGATCGACGCGTTCAACCAGGATCTACCCTACGACGCCTTCGTCCGCCGCCAGCTCGCCGGCGATCTCCTCGACACCCCCGATCCAACCGGCACCGGCTTTCTTGTGATCGGTCCAAAAATTCTCGCGGAGCAGGACAAAGACAAGATGATCGCCGACATCGTCGACGAACAAATCGACACCACCGGCCGCGCCTTCCTCGCGTCCACGCTCGGCTGCGCACGCTGTCACGACCACAAAACCGACCCGGTCAGCCACAAGGATTACTACGCCCTCGCCGGCATGTTCCACTCGACCAAAACCATGACCGCCCTCGACAAGACGGTCTCCAGATGGACCGAACACGACATCTCGACCACGTCCGATCTCGCCGCGCGCCAACAGGCCGAGGAGAAACGCGACGCGATCCAAGCCGAACTCAAAGACACCCGCTCCGCCGCCGACCAACATCTGCGCGACCAGATCGGCAAACAGGCGGCCGCGTATCACGCTGCCGCGACTGGCACGGCTCAAAAAAAGAACGGGGCGTTGATCGACTCCGTTCTCGAACGCTGGAAAAAGCACGCCGCAGAACTGGCCAAACACCGCCCCGACGAACTCGCCGCCGCCCGCGACCTGCCCCAGCTCGACATGGTGCCCGGCAAATTTGGCGGCGCGTTCCACGGCCGCACTGGACACCACCTCGACATCCCGCACCGCGCCGAACTCGAACCCGAGCACCTCACCCTTGAAGCGTGGGTGCGCCTTCATCAATACCCCGACGGCCAAAATAAGCGGCGCTGGATTGTGAGTAAAAATGACGACGAATGGACCAAGGGAAACTACGCTCTCGCCGTCTCCGGCACGTCCGCTCACGCCTACATCGCGCCGGAAGGTGGACGCAACAAACAGCTGTCGATCGGCGACGACAGCAGCGGCAGCAACCTCAAACTGCACGTCTGGCATCATCTGGCCCTGCGTCACGACAGCAGCCACATCTCACTGTATGTCGATGGCAAACGCGTCGCGCACCAGCCCGCACGTCCGCGCCAAAAAGGTGACGGACATCTACGCATTGGAGGACGAGCGGACGGCCTCACCGAGTTCGAGATTGGTGATATCGACGAAGTCCGGCTGTACCATCGCGCGCTCACCTCTAACGAAATCAAAAAATCCGCCGTCGGCAAACCCACGGCAAAGGGTCTGGTCCAGAAGTGGAGTTTCGATCCAAAAACGCCCGCAGAAAAAGCGGCGCTGACATCCGCCGGACCGCGACGACTGGCGGCGATTTTGTTTCAACTCCCTGACGATTCAAACGCGCACTGGTCCGAATCCGATCGCAACGCGGTCGCCAAACTCGAGCAAGCGCACAAGGACGCTAGCGCCGCGGTGCCCGACCCCATCAGTGTCATGTCGGTCACCGACACCACGCCAGTGAAAATCAAATTGCACGACCGGGGTGACCATCTTAAACTGATCGGTGAACCCATCCCGCGCGCCGTGCCGCCGGAGCTCGGCCCCGACTTTCCCGCCGTTCCCGAAGGCGCATCTGGCCGCCGCGAACTCGCCGACTGGCTCGCCAGCCCGGAACATCCGCTGACCGCGCGGGTGATGGTCAACCGAGTTTGGCAGCAGCATTTCGGCCAAGGTCTGGTGCGCACGCCCGATAACTTTGGGCCCTCCGGCGAAGCCCCGAGCCACCCGCAGCTGCTAGACTGGCTCGCCCGCGATTTCATTCGTTCGGGCTGGTCGCTAAAACATCTGCACAACCGCATCGCCAGTTCAGCCGCATTCCAGCGCAGCGCCGACCACCCGCCCTCCCTCGAACGCGACCCCGACAACCGACTGCTCGCCCGCGTTCCGCGTCAGCGGCTCGAAGTCGAAATGATCCGCGATAGCATTCTCGCCATTTCCGGTCGACTCGACCCCGCCCGCGGCGGCAGCTTGGTCACCTCCAAGAACCACGATTATGCGCGCGAAAAAGACCAGGTTTTCGACAGCACGCGCCGCGCCATTTACCTGCCGGTTATCCGCGACCGTGTATATAGTGTGTTCGATTTGTTTGACCTGCCCGAACCCAGTACGTCGAGCAGTCAGCGCGATAGCACGGTGCTGCCGCATCAAGCGTTGTTCTTTCTCAACAGCCCCTTGGTTGGTGACAGCGCGACCGCGTTCGCCGAACGACTTCAGTCGAAAAAGACCGTTGCGGAAAAGGTGGAGTTCGCCCACCGCCTCGCCTTCGCGCGTTCGGCCAAGCCCGCCGAACAATTGCTCGCCGTTGGTTTTCTTGCGCAAGGTTCGTGGCCAGAGTATTGTCAGGCGCTGTTCGCCAGCAACGAATTTTTGTTCGTGGATTAGAGGCCAGCCTGCCAACACCGCCTGGAAGACGGTGCTACGGATCTAGGCATCATTCTTTCGCGGCGTGATCCTTCGCGACCTTATCTTTCGCGGCCCACATCACGTCTTCCAACTCGAGTCCGGTATCACGCTTGAGTCCGCCCATGACCTTGTAGAACACAAACATCAGGATCGCCATCGAGGGGATCATGATGATGAAATAACTATAAAAGGTCATGGTGCCGACTTGGTCGTTGAACGCCTCGAGGTCCACCGCGGGGTCGGTTTTGACGATCCACTTCGCGAGCACGAAGTTGAGCACGGCGCTGAGCATGAACGAGCCACCCAGCCAGGCGGTGCAGTTGCGCAGCAATTTGTAGAACGACGCGCGCGTGTTGCGAGCGGTGAGCGACGCCTCGATCCGATCAACATCCATCACGGTGCGGTTGAGCATAAACAGGCGGATCAGCGGCTTGGCCGTGAACATACTAGCGAAGGTCGCAATGCCGATGGCGAACGGGATCGCCGCCTCTTTAATCCAAAACCAATGCGGCGGCAGTTTGAGCAGACCGATCCCTCCAGTGAGCAGGACGCTGACAAAGCCGAGCACCGAGATCCAGTTGAGCTTTTTGCGCCGGACGAAATCCCAGATAAAATAACCCACCGGGAAGGCCAGCGCGATCACCAGCACCGTGCTGTCTGCGATCTCGAACATTTTGCCGGCCTTCTTCAGAATGATCACCGGCAGAAAGATATTGCAGGCGAGGCTGAGCCACATATTCTCGCGGTCGGGCGGCGGACCCGACGCCCCCGGCACCACCGGTGCGGATGCCGCCGCGCCGTCCGGCATCGTCTCGGACGAGGCGGGATCGGGTGTCGACGGGAGTTCGGGGTTTCCGGGTTCGCTCATGGGCCGCGTTCAAGACCAGCGGGTCGGAGAACACACGCAAAAAACGCGATCTGCGGTCGGAAGATCGCCACGAATCTTCTCTCTTCTCTCTTCCATCTTCCATCTTCCAGCCGTAGGCCAACCCCATGCAACCACCGCAATGGATCATCGAAAAAAAACGTGACGGCCAAGCTCTCGGTGAAGAGGACATCCGGCAATTTATTCTCGGCTACGCCGCCGAAGAAATTCCCGACTACCAGATGGCGGCGCTCGCCATGGCGATCTATCTGAACGGCATGTCGTTCGAGGAGACCCGCCATCTCGTGCAGGCGATGATGGACTCCGGCGACGTGCTCGACACCTCCACCCTCAAACGTCCCGTCGCCGACAAACATTCCACCGGCGGCATCGGCGATAAAGTTTCGCTACCGCTCGCACCCTGGGTCGCCGCCTGCGGACTCGACGTGCCGATGATCTCCGGACGCGGTCTTGGTATCACCGGCGGCACCCTCGACAAACTCGAAGCCATTCCCGGCTACCGAACCAACCTCAGCGAAGCGGAGATGATCCGGGTTATTCAAGACTGCGGTTGCTGCATTATTGGCCAAACAAAGTCGCTCGCGCCCGCCGACAAAAAACTCTACGCCCTGCGCGATGTCACCGCCACCGTGCCGAGCATCCCGCTGATCACCGGCAGCATCATGTGCAAGAAACTCGCCGAGAGTCTCGACGTGCTGGTGCTCGATGTGAAGTTCGGCAAAGGCGCGTTCATGAAAGAGGAGGCGCAAGCTCGCGAACTCGCGTCCACCATGGCCAAAGTCGGCAACCTGATGGGCGTCTCCGTCTCCGCTCTGCTCACCGACATGAACGAACCACTCGGCCACGCCGCCGGCAACGCAGTCGAAGTCGCCGAGTCGGTCGAATGCTTGCACGGACGCGGCCCAGCGGACCTCATGGAAGTAACCCAAGCCCTCGGCGCGGAAATGCTGGTACTAGCCAAGGTGCAACCCGATCTAAACGCGGCCAACGCGGCCCTCGACCAAGCGCTCGCCTCCGGCGCCGCGCTCGAACGCTACAACCGGATGGTGGAACTCCAAGGCGGCAACCCGGACCCCGCCGCACTGCCAAAAGCCCGCATGCAAGCCCCACTGGCCGCAACCAAAGCGGGGTTCGTGACCGGCGTCGATGCCAACGCCATCGGACGCGGCGTACTCCTGCTCGGCGCCGGACGCCAACAGTCCGCCGACCCGGTCAACCACGCCGTCGGCATCACCGAACTGGTTAAAACCGGAGACTCGATTCAAGAAGGCGACCCGCTCCTCACAGTCCACGCGGACGATGCAGACACCCTCGCCGCCGCCCTGCCCTACCTCGAACAAGCGTTCGCCATCGGCGAGATCGCACCGGCAGCACGTTCGCGGGTCGTCGAACGCATCACCGGATAGTAATTATTTAGTCCGGAATCACGTCCCTATACGCTCATTTTTCTATAGAAATCTGGCGATTTCCTTAGAACTTTTCAGCGTGCACAGAATTTGCATTAAAAATGCTACATCAAAACGTGCAAAATGGGTATTCTGATTCAACACTATAGAATTATGAAGAACATTACGTTTTTTGCGCTCTTTCCCCTATTGACGTGTTTAGCTCAGGATCTGCCTGTGGATAAATCGATGCCCGTGGCGTCTCAAGAGGAAGAAGTCGACAACCGCAACCACAACTTGGCCCTAGCCAGCGTGATCCCGGGAAAGGTCATTCATACGGATCCGATCCCCGAGCCGGAAGAGGATGACGACGTGATCGACAACCGTGATCCAAACATCCCGCTGGCCAACATGATTCAGGTCCGTTCTGCAGCCGACCATTCCAATGCGGACTTCGATTTCACCGCCGACATCGCTTCCGCGGCCCGCACGGCTGCGACCGCTGGCATCGATTTCCCGAAGCGCAATTATTCCGCGCCAGAAGTGGCAGCCAATAGCAACATCGAGGACCTGCCTGATGCCATGATTTGGCCCATGGATCAGGAGCCCGTCCTCGCTGCGGACGGCAGCGTTCTCAATCGGCCGTCGTTCAACGACCAACCGCGGTCAAACCCGCAACCGGTTCTCAACCCAGCGCCTGTCTTCCGTTCGCAACCGACCTTCTCGCCATCAGATTTCGCCGCTCAACCGATCCCCGCAGCACAACCGGCATACACACCCGAACAACCCTTGAGCCTGTCTTCGAACGCGACTAAAGGCTCCGGCGAATTCCAAGTCCAAGGCAGCCCTCCGGTCTATCAAAACACCTTGGTCAAGTTCAGCGAGCCTACCGATCCCACCAAGCCCACCAAACTCACCCCAGTGTCCACGCAACCAGTGAAAAAGAAACTCGGGGCGAAGAGAATTGCCGCACCGAAATTCACCCGCGCCTACTCCGCTCGCCTGAATACACCGGCAGTTTCCCGCCGCGTCACCAGTTCACCAGGCAAACGGACGGGCACGCTGGCCGAACTGTTTTCGTCGAACCGCTGAAGCCGCGACGACTTCAACAGTCTGCGATGGGGGAGAAAAAGCCCCAAGGCGGGCGAGACAATGTAGCAACTGTGTTTCGAATTTAATTTCTGAGGTTCAAATTACTCCTCCGAAGTGTGGTTCTTTGCGGGTAGGCATTTTCCGCATTGGGCCAAAAAAGACGCCGGAGATGCGAACGGTCTCATCTCC
>Ga0209187_1002320_pt1 | contig 18419 bp, 16 predicted proteins | sample BantaG_FD_187430 | JGI IMG/M metagenome (GOLD analysis project Ga0209187, IMG submission 187430) | Marine algal microbial communities from Bantry Bay, Ireland - BantryBay_4 metaG (SPAdes) (version 2) | ecosystem: Host-associated > Algae > Red algae > Unclassified | place: Bantry Bay, Ireland...
CAAAAAAACTTATCTAGACAACGACGAATCACTAGTTCTGATAAAAAACCAAATACGCGCCAGCTTAGTAAAATAATTTAATATTGCACAATAACAGAGGTTGTGTTAATATTTTGCCTGTCTATTTAGCCATCACGGTCCCATCGTCTAATGGTTAGGACATCAGGTTTTCATCCTGGAAATCGGGGTTCGATCCCCCGTGGGATCACCATAGAAAGAAGGTCACATTTATGTGGCCTTTTTTCTATGGCAATTCCGGGGAGTCGAGACCCGATTTCCAACTCGCTGGAAAGAGGGAGGAGCAGACCTGGGAGGTTTGCGAGTAAGAAGCGACCTTTGAAACTTTTTTTCAAAAGGTTCGCGACGATGTCGACTCCCTGTGGGATCACCATATCAAATTAACCAAAAATACCCTAAAATACACCTATGCCCCTAAGCAGAAAACAGCAGAAAAGTAATGATGAGTTCGTGCATAAAGTTAGGAATGACTTATTTGAGCGTTACAATCAGGCTCCTGAGGAACGAGAGTCAATGGATCCTGAAAAAGCCAAGGCTAAGTTTCATGAGACTCTTAATGAGCTCAAAGACCGCACAGAGCAAGCTAAAGAAGAATCCAAAAACCCAAGCAAAGCCACTTTGGCTTTAAAGAAATTTTGCACACCCAAAATGAGCGCGCCTGGTGAGCCATACAGCTATTCAACCACTTATACCCACAAAACAAAGCAAAATCTTAAATTTAAGCTAGAAGCTGAAGACTTTAAGGCAATCCTAACTACACCGCTTGAAATAATTGAAGAAATCGAAGACGAAGGTGTATATGAAGATGAGGTTATACCTGAAACAGAGGTAATTGATGAACACAAAATGCAGTACTCAAACGGAGACCAGATACACATGAAGATTGAGTTAACCAAAAGTTCAAACAACCTAGACAACGCTTTACACACCTACGATACGATCATTGAGGAAGCTAATCTTAACGGCATACCAACCAGAAGATTTTTGGGTGATGTTAGGACTTCGAGATGCCAAGATTGTGGTCCTGGGAGTAGTCTAAAGTCTGATCTGCACGATACTATTATTAAAAAAGTGCGCACTATCGACACGTCGATCAAAAAGCTTTTGAACGATGCTGAGACTTCCAAATGTGGTGACTGCGATTCTGATGGTACTCGCTACAGAGCTAGGTTGTTTAAGGTAGGGTACGAAGCCGTCAAATTTGACGATATGTATCTGCGTGTAGAATATGGGTTGTATTCTTTAAGTAGACCAAGTGACAAAACAATAATTAAATTTATGGAGGACGTTAATTTTATCAATAAATCTCTTAAGTTAACCTTCCTCTGAATTACGCCAAACAACAGTGTACCGATTCAAAAGTCGCACTTTGAACTCACAGCCGGGTAGAATATTTTGAACAAGTTTCTTCATTTCTTTATTGGTGAGTGGGGGAGGCCAAACGACTGGTGCAGAGTGTTTGTAGATATCTCTCGTTAATGAATAAAGCTTATTAAGCACACTAGCAAAAGCTAAGCGAGGTAGATCTAAAGGGTGATTACTTCTTCCGACGCCAACAATAACGATAATGCCACCGTCCTTTGTTATTTTCTTCATTTGTTCTAAGCACATCTCTGCGTCCATGTGATGTATCGTTACGACAGACGTCACTAAGTCATATTCTCTGGCACCATGACTCATCTCCATAAAATCTCCTTGTTTGTATTCTATGTAGCTGCCTTCGGTCAACTTCTTCGCAAGCTTTATGCTATCAGCATCTAAATCAACGCCAGTAATATTGTCGAACTCAGCTGCAAGCTGACGAGTTAATATGCCCTCACCGCAACCAACATCAATAGCCCTGCTTCGTCTCTCAGGAAGGTTATTTAATACGGTCTGGTGATAATGTATATTAACGTTCCATTTGCCCTTATCGACTGTGGTTAGATCAAGCTTTCTCATGTAGCACCATTGTAGCACCTAAGGATTCTAATTCTATCGATCTATAGCACTCCTGACTGTCTTTTCGAGCTCAGACAGAACGCTCTTCTCGAACCAGTCATTCTTAACCAGCCAGCGACTGTTCAGCGGAGAGGGGTGGGCTATAGGGAACAGTACAGGCTCTAACTTCAGATACTGTTTGTAGTTACGTACTGTTTCGGTTAGATTTCTCCCCATACTATCAGCAAGATAATATTTTTAAGCATACTGGCCAACTAGAATTATTGCTTTCACATCGGGCATCTGACTCAAAATCCTCTCGTGCCACATTGGTGCAAAATCTTTACGAGCCGGCATATCTCCAGATTTACCCTTGATAATCCCTGGAAAGAAAAAACCATTAGGAGTAAAGAGAGCTTAGTTTCATCGTAAAACTCCTCGTCAGAAACACCCAAAGCCCCCGAAGGACAAAATGGCGCTTTTTGAGTATTTTAGTTTTGAGTCTCTAGAGCGGTTTCTTTGGCTAAGATATATACGTAGATACATCGCAGACAAAAAACTGCACTTGAGACCAAAAACTACAGTCAAAAATTGTTATTTTTGTTTTGCGGGGGCTATAGCCACTGACGCAGCCTAACACCACTAAAGTCATCCCAGAGTATGCCAGATTCTTGAGCTTTACAACCTGAAGCCTGACCAATATTTATAGTTTTCAACTTTGGTGAGACGGTAAAAAGAGGGGTCCAGGCCTTATTTTAATCCAAGCATTAGTTGGTTGATTGATAATTTCTTTGCGTACTTTATTTATGGTCATTAGTCCTATTCTAGACTAAAACAGAACTATTATAAAAACGGTAAACCAAAAAACAGCAAGTTGCGACCAAATTATGCTAAAATACCATTAGCGAAATGGTGGAAACAAGCAAAAAACAACACTGGTATCAACGAATTAACGGCCTGATCGTAGGATTGGGTGTGCTTTTTCCTATTAGCTATATTGTTTTTAGCCAGATAGTACCACAATACAGCAATGCTGATCTTGTAGCAGTAAAGCCTGTTGCAGCTATTGTGGCTACTACAGCTTTAACCTTTGCCATTATTGGCTATCCGCTACTGCACGGCAAACAGCCCAGAATAGGCATATCAATTGGTTTCTTGCTGATCTACGCCGCAGTAGCACTGCAAATATTAGCGGCGGGTGGGGCAGTGTCACCGTATCTAGTCATCTGGGGGATTTTGGTGATAACTGCTGGCTTTATTGGCTGGGAGCAAATATTGGTTGCCGTTATCACCACCAATCTATACTGGGCAATGGTTGCGCTGGACTACATAGACGTCGAAGTGAGCGCAGCCAGAATGCCTTTATATATAATAGCAACTCAGCTGCCTTTAATTGTGGCCTTTCTGATATGGATGTACACGCGAAACATTAGGCACGAAGATTCTGTTAGCAACCTAAGCACTAATTTGAGCACCGAGCAACATAAATCAGACTTTGTGCTGCAAGCTATGACCGACGCTGTACTAATACTTAACAACAAAGGAGTTATCGAGTATTTAAATCCTGCCGCAGAAATCCTAACGGGTTGGAGCGCTGCCGAGGCCACAGATCTAAATTATCGAACAATACTTAAATTTACCGATGGGGTTAAGAGCTCTGAAGAAACAGATCCTATAAAAGGCATATTCACAACTGGAAGAAACTTCTCAACAAGCAACCTGATGTTGTCAAGCAAGAACAACGCTGGTATCAACGTTGGTTTGTCGGTCGCAACTTTGGCGGATAACTCAACCCAAAATGGAATAACCATCATCCTAAGAGACATCTCTAAACAAATAGCCGACGACAAGAGAAAGACTGACTTCATATCAACAGCTAGCCACGAAATGCGTACACCCATAGCCCAGATAAAAGGCTATTTGGAGCTACTGGCCAACCCAAGCGTTGTACAGATAGATGAAAAAGCTATGCATTATGTAGAAAAAAGCCTCGGTGCCACGAAGCACTTGGGGGACTTATTCTCTGACTTGCTGGCAGCTAGCAAGAACGAAAATGGAAGGTTCGACTTAAATCTTGGTCCTGTAAATTTAAATCAATTACTGCAAAGCGTGGTCGAAAATAACATGCAAATAGCTCATGATGCTGGATTAACTTTGTCCCTAGATATCATCCAATCAGACAAAACTCAACCAGATATCTATACCTTTGCCGAGACCGCAAAGCTAGTCGAAACATTCGATAACTTGATTAGTAACGCTATTAAGTATACTCCAAAAGGTAGTGTAATCGTGCGTATGGCCGCTAACGATCACGTTGCCCAAATCGACTTTGTCGATACTGGAGTAGGTATTGCTAAAGATCACTTCAAAGAACTCTTCAAAAAGTTTTATCGAGTTGACAGCTCAGAGACTAGGGAGGTAGGGGGCACAGGGTTGGGTTTATATATTGCAAAACAAATAATCGACTTACATGAAGGCAAGATCTGGGTAGACAGTGAGGTAGGTAAGGGCAGTGTGTTTCACGTTCAGCTAAAAAGACTACCCGCAGCCTCTGTCCAGCAAATATTAGATCGCCCAAAAGCTCAAACGACTAGTAAAAAGACCTGATCAGTTAACGAGCACTGTTGATTTTATTATGGTTTATCTATAGAATAATGCTTATGAATAGCGGGGTAACAAAAGTCTTATTGGTGGAAGATGATGATGACTTGCGCGAGATCTATAGCGCCAGACTTCTTGCTGATGGTATGAATATTATAACCGCGACGAATGGTGAAGAAGGTTTGGCTGCCGCAGTAAAAGAACGCCCAGACATCATTGTTGCTGATGTGATGATGCCAAAGATCAGCGGATTCGACATGCTGGACATCCTCAGACAAACCCCCGAGACCAAGGATACTAAAATCATTATGGTCACAGCGCTAGGATCCGAAGACGATCGCAGCAGAGGCGACAGACTAGGAGCCAATAAATACTTGGTTAAATCTCAAATGACAACTGAAGATCTAGTACAATGCATACACTCTGTGGTAAACGGTCCTGCACCTTCGACAACTGACACAAATGCAGCAGCTACACAGGCAAATAATACTGCTAGCGTAGCAGACTCTACGGACATAGATGAGCAGATTGCAAATCTTAGCTCATGAGAATAAACAAATACCTAGCTCACCACAATGGTATATCTAGGCGCCAAGCGGACGACCTAGTAGAGCAATGCAAGGTTACGGTCAACGGCGCGGTCGCACAACATGGCACACCCGTAAACGATGGTGACAAAGTTAAGTCAGAAGGTCAACTTTCTAATCCTAAACGAAACTACACCTATATAGCTTTTAACAAGCCGGTAGGCTATGTCTGTAGTCGCAAGGAACAAGACGAAGCACCAACGATATATTCATTGCTAGCATTGGACCACCAAGCCCTAAAAACAGTAGGTCGCTTAGACAAGGAGTCCTCTGGTCTTATATTGTTGACTGATGATGGTGATTTTGCCCAAACAATGACTCACCCCAAGTACGTCAAAGAGAAGATCTATAACGCAACCCTGGATAAACCGCTTTCACAAGAGAATATCGACCAGCTCAACTCTGGAATAGAATTAAAAGATGGCCTAAGTGTTTTAAAGACTAGCAAACTGCCTGACGAGAAAGGGTATGAGCTAGTGATGCACGAGGGGCGAAATCGCCAGATCAGACGTACTTTTGGAGAACTAGGTTTAACTGTAACAAATCTTGAGAGAGTACAATTTGGGCCATATAAGTTGATGGATTTAGAGACTGGTAAATGGCAAGCTACCAATAAACTCGCCTAGGCGTTCTACTCAAGACCAAACTTCTTTTTTAGCATATTACTTTGGTCAATATGACTGATTTCGGCATATAATATATAGGTTTTTATCCCATATTTTTCTTTTATCTGGTTTATCTGTTGACTACAATCAGCTGGATGAACCCATACACTCAGCTGCAATTGTATAAAACCTATTTCTTTAAGTAAGTATCTTAAAGCATCTCGAGCTCGGCGATTTTCTTCTGGAATATCAAATGAAACCATCCTCCAGATCCCATCCCAGCTCGACGAATCTACTCGAACAGTCTTCATTTGTAGTTGCTGCAATCTGGCTGCACCTTCTTCTGTCAAAACCCTGTCCACAGACAAGTATCCTTTAGTTTTTGCATAATGGATAAGTCTAACAATTTCTTTGATACCTCCTTTTTTATCAATCAAGTGCTTTAACTCTGGGTCAACATCGTTGTAGATAATTTTTGCTACTGCCAGCGGTTGATTTATTAACCCTTTCTTGGCTAGTTTCAAAATTCCAACCAGGACCGCATAGGTCGCATCGTGAGCTTGCATCATCGCTGACTTTGCATAGTAGCTCTTACTGCTTGTATCTCCCATTATCTTAACCTCGCTCATTAAATATTTGCATGAAACAGTGTATCACAAATACTCTACTACTTCTCACGATCGTGAAAACTAGTAGAGTATTATTTAAATAGCTTTTTAATGCTTACCCCTGTAGAATAGTAGGCGTGAAGAATCTCCCAATTATTGCGATCGTTGGCCAAACTAACGCTGGTAAATCCAGTCTTTTTAACCGCATTGTCGGAAAACCTCAAGCAATTGTTGCCAGAGAAGAGGGTACAACTCGAGACCGAGTAATGGCTAAGAGCGAGTTTAATAGAAAATCTTTTGTGCTAATAGACACGGCTGGACTTAAAAAACCTCAAGACGAATTTGAAGCAACCATCCAAGACCAAATTACTGAAGTCTCTGAGTTGGCTGAGGTTATAATTGTTACTGTGGACGGAACAACTCAAATTACCGAAGAGGACAGGCGCGTTGCCAAATTAGCATTAAAGACTGGCTCTAAAGTTATTTTAGCCGTCAACAAAGCGGACCACAAGGGAGTTAATGTTAAAGATTTTGAGCGACTAGGCATAAAACAAGGATTTCTTATTTCGGCCAATCACGGAGACGGGGTACCAGAATTACTGTCGGTTGCGGTCGAAGATTTTAAAGTTACAAAAGTCATAGAAGACGACGCTATCAAGATTGCCTTTGTTGGTCGACCTAATGCCGGTAAATCAGCTTTATTTAACGCACTATCAAAAAAACAAAGCGCCATTGTTGCCAATGTAGCCGGCACTACTCGCGACGTAAACCATGTGGATATCAAATACCATGATCAAAAAATAACTCTATTGGATACCGCCGGTATTAGGCGTAAAGGCAAGATCAAAAAAGGTCCAGAAGATTTCTCGGTATTGCGCACAATGATTGCTATTAACGAAGCCGACATCTGTTGCTTATTGCTAACTGCCGATGAATATAATACTAAGCTAGACCAATATATTGCTGGCGAAGTAAAAGATGCTGGCAAAGGCCTGATTATTGTTATATCCAAATGGGACGCAGTCGAAACTGCCGATACCGCAGGGCATATTGTTAAAAGCAGAAGAGATAGAGATAACATTGCCGAAAATACTATTGAAGACAGCGAGATAGCTGGAGAAATAGAAGAGATAATTAATGAGGAAGAGGTCAATAATAGGGAGTTCCAAAAAACCGAGTTTACAGCCGAAAAAATCTCTAAAGACCTGCAATTTAATTACCAATTTGTTTATTGGGCTCCGTTGGTTTACACCAGTAGTGTTACCGGGCAAAATGTCACCAAATTATTAGACTTATTTGCCCAGATAAACGAAACTAGATCGCAAAAACTAGAAACAAAAGATCTGAACAACTGGCTACAAAAAGCGATCTTGCGTCAGCCACCAGCCAGTCGAAATCGCTTTCCAAAGCTCAAATATGCGAATCAGACAAATAATGCAGGGCAGTGTCCAGAAATCACCATTCACGGTCGCAATACAGACGCCCTACACTTTAGCTACAAGCGCTACTTAGAAAACTCTCTGCGTGACGAATTCGAATTCAAGGGGACCGCGCTTAAGATTTTGTTTTCTGAACAAAAAACTGACGATAATAAATAACTTGCAGCTTCTAAATTGGGGCGTATTCCACGAACCTAGGGTCTTTTTCACGTAGCAATGATCCTATATCTGCAAATAGCTGATCATCGGGCGGCTGATCTCCATTTTTCATCATCTGTAAGTGCTTAAATCTTATGCCTTTTCTTGCTTCTTCAATTACTTGAAACTCAACTCCGTATAGCTCAAACTCTGTGCAAAGAGACTCTATGAGATCTACTTCTGCGCCCTCTGCTGATTTAACAAATAGACTGTCTATTAATAGTCTCCCGCCTTTTTCATTAAGCAGCTTCCTTGCATTCACAAAACTTCTAAGAGGGTCGGGCAAGTGCTGGAATGTTAAATGTGAAAAGGCAAGGTCAATACTCCCAAGCTCCAGTCCAGTCTCTAAAGACCACGTCTCTGACCTTGTAAAATCTCCATAGATAAAACCTATACCCTGAATACCGCCATGATTATCAAGTTCCACCGAATTAAAGCCATACCAATTAGCTAACTCCCCGAATTTTGCCACTAACTTTATGAGATGCATCGCCCTACCTACACCGACTTCAAGAATATTTGGAGTGCCATCTGAACATGTATCTATAACCCTGCGCACCTCATCTTCACCATCGCCTATGCAAAAGCCAAAAAAATAGTCATCAGTGTAAACATATCTCTTTCTTGGTGTTTGTTAGCTAAATCTTGAACTTAAGAGTTCGCTGACTTCTGCGCTTGGAGCTTTATTGACAGGGGTAATCATGATACATATTCTACTGTATAAATTGCTCTTTGTCAATATTTTCGTGAAGTCTAAGCATACATATTTGCGTGCAGACCACCAACTGGCGGAGGATTTTCTTGGGTCTTATTCATATTTCACGTATGTGCACATAGAGTATTCATATTTGAGTGCAGTTTGGATTTTCTTGGCGCGCATCGTAAACGTAGCTTGCTAAAGGCAAGTGGAGTGTGAAGCGAAAGCCAAATAATTCAAAATGTGCCAAATACTGTATACTCTAGATATGAAATTTATTATTGGTTTAGGCAATATAGGCCCAAAATACGACGACACCCGCCACAATGCCGGCTTTATGGCGGTTGACTCATACGTACATTCTAATAACCTTGGCGAGTGGAAAGAGCAACCCAAATTTAAGGCCCACATTATCCAAGATCAAAAAAATGGTGTCTTTTATATAAAACCGACAACCTATATGAACCTAAGTGGCCAAACTATTGCCATGGGTATGGCTTTTTATAACGTCCAGCCAGAAGACATCCTAATAGTTCATGACGACGTTGATATTGAGTTTGGCAAAATACGCGTCAGACAGGGCGGGGGAGACGGCGGACACAATGGAATCAAGTCTTTACCCAATTCTGTCCAAGAACGCGCCTGGCGAGCCCGAATTGGCGTCAAAAACGAACATTTTGACCAAACCGACACTGCTAAATTCGTTTTAGACAGGTTTTCTAAGGCTGAACTTAAAAAGTTCGACTCTCTAATCACAGAAACTAACCAAATTATCTCTAGATTTAACGACGACAAAATTACAGCAGAAAGCCTAGGGGTATAGTGAGTAAGATAGTTGCCATAGGCGGTGGAGAGAACGGCTATACCGACGAGGACGGCGTGAAGCATCCTTACGAAGTCAAGGCCATTGATAAAGCAATCGTAGAGCTAACTGGAAAGAAAAACCCAAAACTACTTTTTATACCAACTGCTAGCTATGATTCTGAAAGCTACTATGATGTTATTAGCAAAAACTTCGCTAAACTCGGCTGCACTACAGATGTTCTGTACCTTAGCAAAACTACAGATACTAAAACTATCAAAGATAAAATCCTTAGCTCTGATGCAATATACGTCGGTGGCGGAAACACCTTAAGAATGATGACAATCTGGAGAAGACTAGGGGTCGATAAGCTACTAAAACAAGCATATAAAAAAGATATTGTACTGTCAGGCTTGAGTGCCGGATCGATCTGCTGGTTTATCTGCGGCAATTCAGATTCAAGACAATACACCAACGGCTCCGACCAATTAATAAAAGTTACCGGACTAGGCTACATTGATGCGCTACACTGCCCACATTATGACGCAGAACCGCACCGGCAGAAAGACTTAAAGCGCATGATGAAAACCACCCCCAAACTAGTCGCCATAGCCCTAGACAACTGTGCTGCATTAGAGGTAGTTGACGATAAATACAGAATCGTTACCTCAAAACCAACCGCCAAAGCCCGCAAGTGCTACTGGCAAAAGAGTAAATACATTATCGAGGAAATAGAAATCAAGAAAGAGTATTCAGACTTAAAGGGTCTACTGACCAAATAGTCCAAATTCTACCGATGCCTAATCCTTATTTCTCCTCCCAGCCAGCGAAGCGAAATGTCTTTGCAATTTTTCGGCCACTTGCTTGGCGGAAAATTATCGTTTAGGGGAGGGGATCATGGAGTGCAACGGAATCTAAGGGGAGGGCCTGTCCTCCCCTTACTCCAAATAAATAGAACCTGTCCGGGGGTGGGCACCGTACAGGTCCTAATTACTGGAGACAACTGAGTTATCTCCGATATACACCCTTCAACCCACCCGAACGAAGCATCAGCCAATCTCGCATGGGGGCCGTGCCGCGTCTGGTCGTAAAGACCTGACCCACCGGAAGGCTCGTTGTTATTCGCTAGCAATAAATTGCAAGCTGGTAACGGATAGTTAAAGGGATTAGTCTACTCGCGACGGCCAAACACGAGATGTGATGGAAGTCGTCAAAAAGTGGAGGGTAAAAAACTTTGAGGCGAACACACATCACGAGTATACTAATATTGTTTACATTTATTCAATTTGATGTACTTAAGTTAAAATTACTAACTTAACGTCAACAATCTTAACATACGGGTTGATTTGTGTCAATACTTTTTATAAGATAGATGTACTAATGTCAATACGCTTATGTTATTGATATAGATTATTTAAGACAGGGGGACGTATCAAAAACAATCATAAAATAACAGCTCTTATAGATAACAGCGTGCCAGAGAGATTACTGCAAATACCACAGCCACCAAAACAGCTATTTGTAATTGGTGAACTAAAACTAGATAGACCAATTCTATCTGTGGTGGGGACCAGAAAGCCCACAAACTATGGCCGTGATGTAACTGAAAAACTCACAGAAGCTGCCTCGAAAGCTGGGGCGGTAATAGCCAGCGGGCTGGCCATAGGCATAGACGGTATCGCTCACCGCGCTGCACTAGAAGCAGGCGGGGAGACAATTGCGGTTCTGCCTGCACCTGTAGACGATATTTATCCAAGACAGCACCAGCCACTTGCTAAACAGATACTAAAGCAAGATGGTGCACTTATTAGCGAATATAATGACAAAGGCGCTCCAGGCTCATTTAAAAGCCGTTTAATCGAAAGAAATAGGCTGGTGGCAGGAATATCTGATGCTTTGCTGATAACCGAGGCTGCTCAACGCAGTGGTACCACCAGTACGGCAAATTTTGCGCTAGACCAAGGTCGAACGGTGATGGTCGTTCCTGGCAATATAACAAGCGCGATGAGTGCAGGGACCAATAATCTGATTAAGCAAGGCGCCCTGCCGGTTACCTGTGTAGATGATGTTTTGCAAATACTAGGACTAAATCAACAGACTAAGGCACAAAGCTACGTAGCCAAAACACCTCAAGAAGAGATAGTCCTGAATTTAATAAATTCAGGAATAAGAGACAAACAAGAACTATTAGTAAAAAGTGGCCTGGAAACTAACCAATTTAATCTTGTGATGACTGTTTTTGAGATAGCAAAAATTATCTAAACTCACTCTGATAAAATCTTGATTTTTCAAGAGCTTATCAGAGTGCAGACAGCGCAAGCAAGCTTGGTGCTGCAACTCTTTATTGAAATGATTTCTGATTGAAGGACTACGCTTAGCGATGTGGTCTTTGGGTCTGCCATTGAGCCATCTCGCGAGCCTCGCGGCGCAAAACACTGCGGATCCAAATCTTCCTTATAGTCTTGTAGATCAGGCCTACCACCAACGGTAGCAAGAACCAAATTCCAATCGGAAAGTCGGTGAATAGGCCGTAGAGGCCCATCGCCAGACTGGCGTTAAAACCGTTGAAGGCCCAAAGCTTTCCTCGAAAATGTCGTCCTTTGCGGGCTGCCTTCGAGATCCTTGCTACCTTGAACCTCACGTGAGGCTCCTGGCTCTTCTTACCTGGGAGACCCAGCTGGAACACCATTGACAGCTGCCAGATCATGATTCCAATAGATATTGATGTAGACATGTAATTTTCCTACCTGTTGGGTTCGAGTGTTAGCAATCTGTTTTCTTCATAAAAGTTGTTACACTTTGCTCAAGAAACTAGACAGCTTGATTGGCATAATTTTCAATTAAAATTTTGCAAATCAAGCCACCTAATTAATGCTTGAACTGTCTGTTAATGATCATTCCGTAAAATTATTCACAGAAATTATCAATAATGTTACCATGATATATCATTATTGTCAATCATTTGCATTTTCCAAGCACATGCTTTAACGTTATCAAACGAAATGGCAAAAAATTTAGTAATAGTAGAGTCACCAGCCAAAGCCAAGACGATTGAAAAATATCTGGGTAAGGATTTTAAAGTTAAAAGTAGTTTTGGCCACATCCGTGATCTGCCTAAAAAAGGCATGTCTATTGATATTGAAAGCGGCACTTTTGCACCGGACTACCAGATAACCACAGATAAGAAGAAAGTGGTGGCTGAGTTACGCAAAGAAGCCAAAACGGCCGACATTGTCTGGTTGGCGACTGATGATGACCGAGAAGGAGAGGCGATTGCTTGGCATTTGGCTGCAGCCTTAAAGCTAACCGACAAAAACTCAAAAAGAATTGTTTTTAGAGAAATAACCAAAACAGCCGTTTTAAAGGCCGTGGATAATCCTGGGCAAATAAACATGCCTGTAGTTGATGCCCAGCAAGCCAGACGGGTCCTAGACAGACTAGTGGGCTACGAACTATCGCCAGTACTTTGGAAAAAGGTCCGCTATGGCCTAAGCGCCGGTCGAGTACAGTCTGTTGCAGTGCGGCTGATCGTAGAAAAAGAACGCGAAGTTAAAAAGCACGAATCCAAAGATTCTTACCGCCTAAAACTGCGACTAGAGGCCAAAGGTGTAGAGTTTGAAGCCGTAATAAAGGATAATCTTAAGTCTGCAGCTGATGCCAAGAAGCTATTAGAAAAACTAGCAGATTCAGAAGCTACAGTAAAATCAGTAGAAGCCAAAGACTCTAAGCGCACACCACCACCACCATTTACAACCTCTACATTGCAACAAGCCGCCAGCTCGGGCATGGGAATGAGTGTCAAACAAACGATGACGCTGGCACAACGCCTATATGAACAGGGGCATATTACTTATATGCGTACCGACAGCCTTAACCTGTCCAATGATGCTAGGGCAGCTGCCAAAAGTTACATTACCAAAACTCACGGCCAAGAATACTACGAAGAACGCTTCTTTAAGGGTAAAGCTGGCGCTCAGGAAGCTCACGAAGCAATTCGCCCAACAGATGTAACCAAACTAGAGGCTGGTCAAGATGCTGGACAAATCAAACTCTATAAATTAATCCGTGGACGCATGCTTGCATCACAAATGGCTCCTAGCAAAATTAAAAATACTACTGCCCAAATAGAGGCAGGTGACACTGATTTTGTTGCCAAAGGCAGTGTGGTTGTATTCCCTGGTTACTTAAAAGAATTCTTAAGCAGCAAGGATAATGAAGAGCTACCAGAAATGGCTGCTGGAGATAAGCTGGACGTAAAATCTGGTATAGCCAAGCAGACCTTCACCAAGCCTACGGCTCGCTATACAGAGGCTAGTTTGGTCAAAAAACTAGAAGAACTAGGCATTGGTCGACCGTCAACTTACGCACCGACCATCAGCACCATTCAAGCAAGAGGCTATGTCGAAAAATCAGCTCGCGAAGGAACCGAGCGAGAAGTAACTGAAATAACCTTAGATGGTGGCAAAGTAGTCGAATCTAAAATATTAGAAAAGTTTGGCAGCACTCAAGGCAAATTAACCCCAACAGATATTGCAGAGGTGGTTACTGACTTTTTAGTCGAAAACTTTAGCGACATTGTCGATTATGACTTTACCAAAGATGTTGAAGAAGAATTTGACAAAATCGCCAACGGCAAAGAAAAGTGGAATGCCATGATCAAAGACTGGTACGGTAAATTCCACAAAGAGATAGAAGCTGGCGAAGATATCGACCGTTCACAGGTAATGAAATCAAGAGAACTCGGCAAAGATCCTAAGACTGGTCTGCCTATACTTGCCAAAATGGGTCGCTTTGGTCCAATGCTACAGCTAGGTGATTTTCCTAAAGAATCCGAAGAAAAACCAAAATTTGCCCCAATCCCAGATGGTGAAACTATTGACACCGTAACTATGGAAATGGCAATCGAAGCCTTCAAGCTGCCCCGAGTAGTCGGCAAAACCGAGGATGGAACAGAGATCACAGCAGCCATAGGACGATTCGGACCGTACCTAAAATACGATGGCAAATTCGTATCAATCAAGGACGATGACCCAAGAACCATCACCGAACCAGCTGCACGATTAATCGTTGCTGACCACATTCAAAAAGAGAAAGAAAAGTATATTACTCGCTGGGAAAAAGAGGGGATAGATGTACTCAACGGACGCTATGGTCCATACATAACCAACGGCAAGAAAAATGCCAAGATTCCCAAAGATACTGAGCCAAAAGACATAACACTTGAGCAAGCCAAGCAGCTCATCAAGGACGCTCCCGCTAAAGGCGCTCGACGAGGTCGCGCTAAAAAGAAATAGTTAGCGTCTCGCCTGACGATATTTGTCGTAAACCCGCGACAAGAGCTATTGTTCCATTTATCTTGATACAAACGTAACTCAAAGATCAATGCACAGCAAAGTATCCGGGAATACCAAATTGAACTAACTTTAAAAGTGGATTTCAATTTAGTAATATTCTCGGTACTTTGCTCTAAAGTCCCATAGAGCGCTTGCAGCGTTCAAGAAGAAATAATGCAAAATGTTTTAACGCACATAATTGACTTTAGTCATTATATATGCTAGAATAATATAATCTTGAGGAAATTACAATTTCTTAAGGGAACTTTAAAGAGTGAGTTGAGCTCCAGAGGTTTGGACCAAGCTGCATTAGTCGATGCATTTGGTCCAGATTTCTGGACGATAGTTAACCAATCTCTGCAAACGCAGACCAAGTGACCGGGAGGTCAAAATGGAAAAACATAATACGAAGGGTGGCACGATCACTCGATCGTCAGATACATCAACCAACAATGGAGTAAACGGAGAAGCAAGTCAGTCCAGGAGTCCTGCCGAAAACTTCGCCATAGACATCTTTCTGTTGTTGTCCTTGGCGGTGGCTGTAGTTCTACTAGCCGGCGCATTCACATGGGTGAGCGAACAGGCCGATTGGCACAACCCAGTTCGTCACTTCGTCGAAGATCTCGAGAACAAGGACGACTGCTGGGCCGTTGTGAAAAAAATTGATCGGTCAGATGAACGTAATGTGGATATCCGCACTGAGTATAGTGGATTGCCAGCAACTAACGCTGATAAGAGCGGGCGCTTCTGTCTGATCAGTATCTCCTTCAACAAACAGAATGCGTCCCACTTGTTCGACGACGATGGGCTTGTTGGCATAACTACTGCTGATTTGATCAGGAGTGAGACATGCGCACCGGCTGTTAGCACCGAGACGGAAGTTCACTCGTGGCCTGATTCGATTCGAATCCAAACACGCGTTCCTTGGGATGAACGAGAGGACATACCACAGGAAATAATTGATCTAACCAACGCACATACCGCACTCCCAGCCTCAATTTACGGCTAACAACAACTCATTACTATCCATGCCCGAAGCAATTCGGGCCCTACCAAAAAACATTAAATTAGTGTTTTTTGGTAGGGAAGTATATTTCAGATATTAAACAAGATGAGTGAAACTATTCTTCCTGCCAGGCAAAGCCTGGCAGCGGCACCCCAAAGCAAAGTACCGATAATTGTCTTAAGATAAGATCCATTCTTTAGGACACTGGTGCCTAAAGATTTAGCTTATCTTTTGATTCCCGGATACTTTGCTGTGTGAGAACAGTCTGAGACTGTTTGCAAGGAAACTTTCCGACAAGAACTTGTTTTTGATAGTGAAATTTCGGGATCGCGGAACGTGATTAGATTTTTTGCTTACTTTTTCATCAATGGAAAAAGTGAGACATAATTTGTTACTTTGAAAAAGTAAATGATCTGTCGGATCGCTCCGGCAAAGCCAGCGCGGCAAGCGCAAAGTAATACTATATTTATAAAATCAAATCCGTGCTATAATACTTGCAACCGAAGGGATTAAATCTAAATTCTAAGGGAGGGTAGGCGAGAAGCTGTAGTGTCTTAGAAAAATGTAGGACGCTATACTTCTGGACAAAAAGTAAAATATAGTATTGACATTAGTTAATCGATATTTTAGAATAATACCAACTTAAAATATTAAGTGTAGGATTTGGGTTTAGTTCACCAATCAAATCTTGCAAAGCGTAGAAGGAAGTTTTTTATGACAGACGCCAACGAAGCAGTAATACCAAGTCTAGATATCCATGCAGTATCTAAGGACATCTTGAATACAATTGAGCGTGAAAGAGAGCGTGAAATTATAGCTAGACGGTTCGGACTATATGATCGCAAAGAAACCCTTGAACAAATTGGTGAACTATTAGGAATTACTCGAGAAAGAGTACGACAACTAGAAAAAGCAATCATCGAAAAACTAAAGATTGCGGCTAAAACTGAGTTGCCTCATATTGCTGACGTAGAGAAAGTTTTTGTTAAGCACTTACACGATATGGGCCGAGCTGCTCCTATTAAATCGCTAGCTGCCAGCTTAACAGACGACGGCAACGACCGAGACCAAGCGCATGTTGCATTCTTGGCAACTCTAGCTCCTGGCATATCTGTTGTTGACGCCAACGATCATTACAAGCACAGCGTTGGTATTGCTGAACACCACGACGCTGATACCATCCGCGACAACGTTAATAACGTTACCTCAAGCATCAAAGAACACGGCAAGCCGCTATCTATTGCTAGCTTACATGGCAAGATTGACGGCTACGAACACCCGAGCCACGTTGAAGCTTATGCCAGCATATCTAAAGAGCTAACAAACCTAAAAAAGATGTGGGGACACATCAAGTGGCCAGAGGTAAACCCTAAAAATATCCGAGATAAAATCTATGTTATCTTGCGAGACAACGGCAAACCACTACACTTCAGCGAAATAGCTAAAGGTATTCATGGGTCTGATTTTAAACGTAAGAACGTTACTACTCAAGCTATCCACAATGAACTAATTAAAGATGCTCGATTTGTGCTAATCGGTCGAGGTATCTACGCCCTAAAAGAATGGGGTTACTCCAAGGGAACCGTATCTGACATCATTGCCGAAGTTCTAAAAGAATCCGGCGAACCAATGCACCGCGACGACATCGTGAAGAAAGTTCTTGATAAGCGACAGGTGAAAGAAACTACTGTATTGCTAAATCTACAAAGTAAGCCGCAGTTTGAGCGTACTAAGAAGGCTACTTACAAGCTAGCCTCGTAAGATCAGCACACTTAACGCACTTCGAAGAGAAAAATAACTGACCTGTACATATATTAATCAGCTAATAAGAGTCATTTAGTCATAAGAGGATATATAGAATGAAAAAGCAAGAAATCAATCCAAATGAAAGATCCATCACCGATTGGATTCAGTCAGGACAAGGTTTTTCTGCTGCAGAGATATTCATTCCAGACGAAGGAATAGAAGTAAAAGACAGGATAAATGTTAACGAATATCTGGTTCTCGGGGGCTAAGCAATTGTTCACACCGAAGGAGAACAGATTATATTAACTGCTGGGCATACATTTATTAATAGGGTAGATGCACCCTATAGGATAGAGGGTCCAGCCGCATTACTAGCTCTTACTCACCCAGAATTTGATCCAGCTGGCGTAGTCTACTTATAGCACACTAATCCTAAAGTATATTTTTTGTTTTTAGCTCTTTTTTATACCAACTTCAAGCTCCAAGATTTTTCCCATACGAACGGCGAGCTACTAGATACCAGATACTAACTACTGTATAATGATGCTTATGTTAGTTTTTGGAGTTATAGGAACCGTTTTAAGTATTTTAACTTCTTGGTGGTTTTGGATAATAATGGCTGTAATATTTGGTGCTTTTGCATGGCAGAATATGAGGCGGGTTGACTCGGTGGGTGGTACTGAGAATATCTTATTGATGCTAGAGATACCTCGAGAGAATGATAAAAAAGAGCTTTCTGCAGAACAGATGTTTGCCAGTTTGCACGGTATTTTACGACCCAAAAGAGAACTCAATAAAGAGGGTTCTATACAAGATCAAATATCTTTTGAGTTTGCGTCCATCAATCAACAAATAAAAT
>Ga0209187_1002324_pt1 | contig 18399 bp, 23 predicted proteins | sample BantaG_FD_187430 | JGI IMG/M metagenome (GOLD analysis project Ga0209187, IMG submission 187430) | Marine algal microbial communities from Bantry Bay, Ireland - BantryBay_4 metaG (SPAdes) (version 2) | ecosystem: Host-associated > Algae > Red algae > Unclassified | place: Bantry Bay, Ireland...
GTGGCTTGAGCTTGTGTGTGTGTGTGCGAACGTGCTTTGTTGGTTGTCCTAAGGTTCGCCCGCCTCTCCCAACCGAGAGCACCTCTCAAATAGTCCCCACCGGCCCAAGTGCTTTCCCCTCTCGCGCCCACACCGACGCCCACGCCCTCGCACCAAATCGAATCACTCACCAAATCAAAAGCCACTAGAGCAAAGCGAAGATCAAATCTAAAACATGCCAAAAGTAACGCCCCAAGATCACCCAACACGAATGTGTGCAACTTGACCACGTCTTGCAAATGTACCATGTGGGGTACCGTAAGGGTCACCGACCATCTCTCATCCGCGAACCGCCAGTGGAGTCGGCGACGAGCATCACAGTCCAACACAGCATGGCTGATCTGCGCCGAGAGGTCACCAGTCGACTGTGACCGCAGCCTTCCACTCAATCCCAATCCATATCAAATTCGCGTTCTTGTTGCATGCGAATGCGGCGGGCACCCACGGCGATTGGAGCATGGTGGCGGATGGTGATGATCGGAATCTGTTGCGGACTCGGGCTGTACAGCGAGATGACTATCGATTTTGATTCCGATCGTAATCCATCCTGAGTTATTAAGAACCTGTTCACGGTCAAGCTGTGGTGAGACACTGGGTTGTAGATTATTCATCGCGATTTATTCTTTGGCTGAGCCATGGTCAGCATCCAATTGCCAGCGAGTCAGAAGTTGAAGAACGGGTTACAGTCAAATCTGTGTGTCCCTGCGCGCGCGGCGGGCCCTGGAGCAACCGAATTGGCCACTGGGCCTTGGGTCACACGGTATTGGCTCGTGTAGGGCCCAAAGTGGTCAGCAGGACCTATCAGCTGTTTTCAAAAGGAAAGGAAGGTCGCTCACGACAATGAGCCGGAGACTTGAAGAGCCTGTTCTGAGCCTGGGATAACTGGAGCATCTACAGTGCGTTCTCGTTAAAAGAGACTCGTTTACAAAAGAATATGGGTCGCGAGTCTTCCATTCCAGTCCGTGTGGGCCACTTTTTGTTCATATTGAGCCGAATCAGCTGTCTCTTATATCGAGAACGCACTGTATTGCAGTCTTCCTTATTCTGGCGGATCCGGACAGGAACAACCTGCAGTCCGCACAACTTCTGATTGGTGGAAAGGTCGTATCCGGCCGGACGGATGGCTTTCGTGGTTCTGTTCTGCACAGTTGTTCTCGTCGGGATCGACCAAAATTAGGAAGACTGCAATATTGAGGGGCTCCTGACGAAGTGTGGTGCGGAAGAGCTCTCTCATTAGTCAACCCTCGAGATTAGGGAGTGGCATGACAGCATCTCCACCAATGGAGCCAACCGTCCAACTCAACGGCCACGAGTGCGCAACGTGTGGCGCTGTCACTGGCTCTCCAAACGCAGAGCCAAACCTAAGACGATCACGTCTCAAACTGGGGCTCGCCTGGACGTCTCTGGCGCTGGGCCTCTTTCTTGGCACGCCAGTATTCTCACAGACGTACTGCACACAATCCCCATGACTGCCAGATCGTCACGCAACTGTCTGCAAGCCACGGGTCACGATTTCTATTGGTTTTCGTAATCCGAACAGGGAACCAGGGGTTGGCCAAACGACTCAGGGCGTCTTTAAACAGGCCTGTTGGGAGTGGCGCTGCCGTTCAAGCTCCAAAAGAAGGGCGATCCCGCGAGACTACCACGAGATGCATTAAGGGATTTGAAAATGTGAACACGTCTATTTATGGGTCGTCACAGCCCCGTCACACCCTACTGTTGAAGAGGATCCCAACAACCAGTGCTCCAACCGTCCAAACGGCCAAACGGTGCCACGTTTGGCTGTTTGGACGGTTGGAGCCATTGGTGGAGACGCTTTGAGCAAGGATAGATGTCAGCGATCCCGCAGAGGCAACATACGAGGTGACAATTGCGAGACGCACGCAAGAGTGCCCCTCACTTGTTCGCGTGGGGGACGTTTCGGTAGCGCAGCCATGACAAGGCTGCCACGGGAGTGACAATCGGGCCCAGCAGCAGGTGAATCGGCCATCATGTGTTCCAAATGTGAACATGAACTGGCATTAAGCAGCTGTAATCGCTCAGCGTCGCCCAGAATCGCTGATTCGTCTGGCTCAACTCGAGAGGTTTTCGCGATGCAGTCCAAATCGAAGAAGATTCGACGCCAAATACGGCACATGTAGCATGTCGATGGTACTATCGTTCTCGGCCGAGTGCTAGGTTTTTCTTGTGGAACGACTGTATCTGTTGTGGCTGTCATGGCCAAGGTGTCAAGTAATTCGTTGCGTGGGCGATGTCATAGACGCCAGCTTGCGGCAGCGGCGGAGCGTGCTGGTGACTCTGCTCCTGGACCCATGCAAGCTTCTCGGGCGCAAATATCGCGTGGACGTGGCATTGGTACGATTGGACCAACTGCACGTAATCTGGATGGAAGTTCTGACATGCCGTTCGTGTTTCACGGATACGAAGGGGCCATGCCACAAGCAACAGGTGCTGTCCCTGGCAGTTTTGCATCGATGTCGTATGTGCCGCATGTACCTGCAGTGCCACTGCAGCCCAACGAGTTCGGTTCTCATCCACAGGACCTGGCACGCCGTCTTGAGCCGTACCCACAAGGCATTGGACAAAGTCTTGCTCCTGTGAGTTCTGCTCCTGCGTACGTTTTGCAGCCTAGGAATGGGCTGGGGTCTGTTTTTTGCGGGGAGCATGACTGCGTGGTCATCAATGGGCAGCTTGTCTCCATCACGCAACTGCGCATGCACCACGTCAATCAGATACCTGCGGCGCATGAAACGATGGGAGCTAATGGGGCAGGGCTCCCCGGGGCTCGACCACCGTCCTTTGGACACCCTGTAAGTGTGTGACCAGCCGCCACATCTTTTGGACCTCCATCGGTGCCAGTTGGCATATATCCACCATCTCTGTTTCCTAGGGCACTTCCCCAGTCCATGCCACAACATGGCGCACATGTGTATGCAGAAACTTCACGCGATCCAGCATGCTCGATAGTTGCAGCCTGAGGGCAGTGGCACGCACCAGACCATGAGCCCCACGCCTTTCGCCCTGGAGACGGGCAGATTCATGGAATTTCCGGAACTCGAGAGCAGCACATCGGTGATCGTAATGGACATGGCGGCGTACACGGTACCGTGCATGGGCGCGCTGACAGAGAGGACTGGACCGGACGGAGAGCGGGACCTTCATGCACTACTCGGCTGAATGCCAACGACGTGTCGTTCCGTGAGGAGGTACCGGTGCCTGCATTTAACACAATGCCTTAGCCTCTTTCTGCTCGCCGTCCGATGCCAGGGACGACTGATGGTGTCGGCAAGTCAGGACACAGACCTTGGGCAGAACTACCTTTGGACTGGGCGTCTCCCACTGCAGTGTTGGAGGCTGCAACAATTCCTGCCACAGAGCCTGATCAGTCTGCTCGGCAGCGCAGGAGCAAGTCTAGGGCTCCTTCGACGGGCTCGCCTTGAAGCAGAAAAGGTCGCCCACTGCACAATCTCTATGCTAACAACAAGTCGCACAAGAAGCGACAAACGTTGCCCGTGGAAGGATACTAAGATTCATAGCTGCCCGTTTCGTCGATGTTTGGCAGCAAGTCTGTCAGAAGCCGCGGTTAGGGTCCTTTGAGTCGATGCAATAGTGGCACAGGCGCGTCGGCTCGAGATGGAATTGATGTTCGTGCTGCTCACCCGGTGAGTGCCGGCGACGGACGTCCTGAAGCCACTCATAACGTACGTACCGGACCATTGCTGCCGACCTGTCGTCGCACTCCTCCCCTGGACCCACCATTGAGCCTTCAACCGGGCGCAGTCGGACGATCGGTTCTTGTGTCAGAGGACCTCGTCGGGATTTTAATGGGGACCGAGCTCGCCGGATGGACGCAGCCGCTTGTCGATGCGCTGCTGTTGTGGTTGCAGAGCAAGGTATCGAACCGGGCCTCGCCCGAGTATGCCACAGCAGATCTGAGCTCGTTTTGGTCGGACTTGTTTTGCTGCAGGCGCCTCTGCTCGCGGTCTTTATCTACGCATGACCTGGACACAAGCGATCGAACAGTCGACGCTGCCAGGGCGCTTGTTGCCGGCGGTGGATTACGCACGAGGACACTGGTCGTGCCCAATCTTGAGGGCAACGAGTGGTGCGCGCTCGTCATGCTGGGATTCCCCGCGGCTGTCAGCAGCCACGAGCTGGAATCCAGAAGGTGCCGCACGGGTACGCAGCAGCGAGCAACGCAGCCAGGTCTCCTCGGAATACTCGCTGACCCGGCGTCTCGGTGCGCGGGTCTTCGTAGCCAGTTTGTTCGGCGCCTGCAGGAAATTGTTACGGTTGCGTCGCGCCTTGGACACGGGCTGCCCACGACAACGGCGTCATTGCAGTCGCGGGGGCATGTTGTTGGGACGCTTCTATCCCCCATGGAGCTTTTTGATGGGGTTTGGGAATGGATCGGCATTTGCCTGGCCCCACGATGCTGGCCCATGTATTCTTTTTTTGATCCATTTCAGAAAAGCACAAGATCTGTCTCATGCAAGGAGGAAGGGAGGAATGGGATGGTGTGTTGACCGGAAGGGGTATGCGGGAGTACACGCGCGGCATTCTCCTTGCTCATCGCCACGGGCCTGCATCGTCCATCTCGACAATGCCGGGGCATTTGCTGCTCGGTTGAAGCGGCCCGTCCAGACGCCGCAACCAACAGCACGTTTCGTTCGCGGACCACGTACGTGACGGCGACAACGGTCAGGGACAAGGTCGGGGTGCACGTCGCCGGGCCACCGCTGCGAAGCCTGGCTGCGCGATGTGCCGCAGGCCGCTCGACGGGCCGGGCAACAACTGCGGTGACGACGACGACAGCGATGGGCAGGAAAAGAACGATTGGGGCAAGGTACGGTGTGCGAAAGGGGACATCGCGTACACAATGCCAACTATGCTGAGTCGGACGAAGCGTCCGGCATTCACAGCCGTGACGGCCACGGACACGGCTCTGCTGGCTCGCGCAGGAAGAGCTCCTCCCGCGGGATTGGAGGTTCGTATCGTAAGCGGCTGCATCGCGCCGCTGACGCCAATGCCGACTCTGAAAACAACAGCGCTGGGCCGCTGGCGGGCCACTCCGTGGCGGGTCTTTCTCCTCGTGTGGCCATGATGCGTGGACACGCCAAACAGCCCCACACAGGTGGCGAGACAGTCGCTCCGTCAGCAAGCCTCCTATAAGCAGCGGAGAGTACTTTGCAGCCTCGTGTCGCGCGGCTGACGCGTCCAAGATACTGGACCAGGGGTTGTCAGGATATGGTTTTTGGGCCGGAATAGGATACGGATACACGCTATCTGATTACGATTAACTCCCTCAGCTGAGATCCGGATCAGGATATCTGCCTGCGCAAGCGGATATTTGCGTAGATTATATTCGTATCCGGATACGGTTATTGGATCCGAATATAATCCGCCAAGTCCGACAGACGGCTCAATTAGAGGCCAAGAAGAACGCCATCCAGCCGTTATTCGAGTGCTAAATGGACGTCAGTACGACTTGAAATCCACACTTGATTTCAACGCCCCAACGGGCGCCGTCGAGGCGGTTCCCCGCCGTTTGTGTAAACGCACGTCAGATTGACCGTTCTGAATCTCGTGTCACACTCTGACAACAACGTAATCGGATCGAGTCGCGTGATTGAATGGTTCCACCCGGGTCGGGCTGGATCGCCGCTTGTCGCCGCCAAATGTTCGGACATTAATCCCCCGATGGTCGGCACGCGAAAAGAGAGGTCGACTGCGTTTAACCAGAATTCTCCAGATGCGGGAAGCCTCATAACCATATATATCCCTGTATCCTGACTCTCATATCTGGGATACGGATCCGATATAATCTGTCAATTTCCGTCGGACAGGATAGATATATCCTCTCCTCCTTTTCTCATAATGCATTTTGGATATGCGTCCTCTGCTCGTATCCGAAGTGGATACGGATATACTGCACGGATATAATCCTCGGAGATATATCCATGAAAACCCCTGTACTGGACCCACGGGTGCGGCGCTTGCAAGCCGCTGTGGACGTCGCTGCGGAACGAAACCAGAGCAACGAGGCGGCGCTTCGTCAAGACAGAGACGACAAAGTCGTTGGCGCGCCCCGGCCGAGTGGACGTGACTCATCATCGTATGCAGCACCTACGCAAACGCCACCGGCACGCGGCGCTCGCCTTGGTCGACGGCCATCGGCTGGACACAACCCCCCTTGCTGTCATGCGAGCCCGGACAATAACAGAAGCACAGATATTGTTTTGGACGCTCCGCAGCACGATCAAGATGTCCGTCGCGGTCGGGGAGGCACCGGAAGAGGGGGCAGGGGAGGTGGCCGGATTGGTGTAAGCGCTCCTGCACCAGCTCGGCCACCCGACAGTGTGCCACGCGCACATCAGCATTCTGCCGAGGCCATTTCGTCGCTCCATGCAGTGGGCAGCGCGCAGCAAGAGCGTGTCGGGGCAGGTGGCAACGTCCCTGAGGTGGGTTGGGATCGAGCGGAAGCGACACCAGCGGTCGGCCTCGAAGGCGGCGGCTGCAAATCAAGATGGAGGTGGTCGCCGCATGGTGCACGCGCAGATGCGCGGCGGGCGGCACGGACGGAGCGCCAGAGCTGCGACAGCCGCGGCGGTTGCTACGGCCGCGGAAGTGGCCGATGACGCGAAGACGGCCGCTGACGCGACGGCGCGCATGGACGGGCCAACAAAGCGATGCGTGGCTCGCTCGGCTCCCCTCATTCACGTGGAAGACTTGCCGAGCGACGGCCTTCCGTACTTAATTCGTAAGCACTCTCGGCAAGTGATAGAGTTTGGAGCTGTGAAATTTCATGTCAGTCAATCAATCTGGCCGCAATTGAGCTGCATCCCAAAACTCGCAAAGGTACAAGTTCGACACCAAACTTTCCCCATGCTCCCAACTGTGGCTAGCAAACTTCAACGCCACGCCGATGCATCCGGCTTTCATGAGCAATGCAGTGGCGATTAGGATGCCTTTGCGGGCATTCTTCCCGATTGCGCTAAGAGCATCTCGACCAATGGAGCCAACCGTCCAACCCAACGGTCACGTGTGCACAACGTGTGGTGCTGTCACTGGCGCTCTAAACGCGGAGCGAAAACTAAACTGATCACGTCTAAGCTTGGGCTCGTCTCGACGTCTCTGGCGGTGGGCCTCTTTTGTGGCACGCCAGTATTCTCATAGATACACTACAGAGAATCTCCATGACTGCCAGATCGTCTCGCAACTGTCTGCAAGGCACGGGTCACGATTTCCATTGGCTTTCGTGGTTCGAACAGGGAACCAGGGGTTGGCCAAACGACTCGGGGCGTCTCCAAACAGGCCTGTTGGGAGTGGCGCTGCCGTTCAAGCTCCAAAAGAAGGGTGAGCCCGCGAGGCCACCACGAGATGCATTAAGGGATTAGAAAATGTGAACCGGTCTATTTATGGGCCGTCACAGCCCCGTCACACCCTACTGTTGAAGCGGATCCCAGGCACCAGTGCTCCAACTGTCCAAACGGCCAAACGGTGCCACGTTTGGCTGTTTGGACGGTTGGAGCCATTTGTGGAGACGCTCTAAGCGAGAGGTGTCGAGGACTTGCTACGAAGCCAGCTGCAAGGCGAGTGCCGCCGAGCTGCTCTTGCAGTTTCCGGACTTTGGAAAAGAGCGCTTCCTGCTCAGCGTGAACGACCCGTCGGTGTTTCCTGTGCGCGCTGATGATCGGTTTTCAGCGCGCAGCGGCAGCCGGGTCAGGCTGTCTGTGGCGCCGTTCGTCAAGGTCAGCATTCCTCATCGGAACGACATAGTTCCTTCCCGAAGTGATGGGCTCGGTAGAAGCGCCTGGGATCCCGAAGCTGCGCCGACTGGAACGTGTCGGTCCTCTAGAGACCGCCTGGTAGGGTTGTGCAACACGCCAAAGGCGTGTACACGAACACGCCTAAGGCGTGTTTAATCTGTGTTTTGGGCGTGTCCCGCCGACACGCCCAACCTCAAAATGGCGTGTTTTGTGCCGGGGAATATTTAGATGATGTGTCCGTCAATTCCCGGGGAATATGTGGGTGAGATCAGTCGGCCAGTAGTTGACACGGTGCGGGTGGTTCATTAAAGATCGAGAGGGTTGCAGCAGATGATCCCAGCTGGGATCTTTGAGCTGATATTCTCGCAGCGGCACTGTCCGTCCATCCGCGCCCGCCTGTGCGTGAGACAGGCGCAATGCACCGACCATTCACGCAGGTTTGGCTGGCGGACCCAGGGCACCGCTGGTTCTTGCTTGTGTGAATGACCGGTGCGGGGCACTTGGCTGTGGGGCGAGAGCGAGGGATCCACACGAAGTCCTCATTCGACGGGTCAGGAGGCGAACTGGCTGGCTGGCCGCAGGGGGGGTCTGCTCGTACGGGAGGGAGCCTGATACCGAGGGTTGCTGCGGCGGGCCGTGCGGCTCATATAAGCACGTGCTTTGTGCGCTGTGAGCGACACCAGGCGTCTCTGCCTCACCCTTCCTGGGCACTCCCGCGCCGCGCGCTGCGTCCCTTACTATTCCCGCACCCGTCGTCGGCGCTACAACCTTCCTCGTCCCCCCACCTCCTCTGTCCCCATCCCCCACCACCTTCCCCTCCCCCTCGCATTGTCTCTCTCCACCCCGCACCGCTGAGGCGCGATGAGCGCTGGGGGCTTGGTGGACACCCCCGTTCGGGAGAGTACACCCCCGGCGGTCGGCGGCCGCAGCCTGCCTGCCGATGCCAGCGGGGGAGCAGCTGCGGGAGCTCCATGGGGCACGACGCCTGCTGGGATACTTTCCTCGTTGCCTGCTGAGGCACCTGTGCTGGTGGTCGGGTCGGCCACGACGGTGCCGGCCACACGTCGGAAGCGGTCGAAGAGCCACTACACCTGGGGGTACTTTGAGGAGGGGACGGAGGAGTTCTCTGTCGGGGCCCGCACCAAGCAGGTGTTTTGCCTGTTCTGCACGCCAACCAGCCGAGCCGCCAAGGACGCAATCAACGGGCGACCCGACTCAATGCTCTCGCATCTTCGGGACTGCCTCGCGGCGCCGGTGGAAGTGCGCTCGGTCGCCTCGGAGTCGAGCGACAGGGGTCGTAAGCACCGACGGCTTGGGGGCGGCATCCCAAGGACGCCCGGCGACGGTGCCGTCGTCGGGCCCATAGACGCTCTCATCCCTCGGACGTACAGCGCACGCCAAGAGCGAGACTTTGAGTTGGACCTTCTCCGAGTGCTGTTGTTCTCTTCGGTTGCCTTCAACATCCTCGATGCGCCGCCGTCTCGAGCGCTCCTCCGCAAGTGGATGCCAGGCATCAAACGCATCCCCAGCCGTCGGGCCATGTCGGCGCCGGTGCTTCAACACCTGCTTGCAATCCTGACCACGAGCGCCAAGTCGGCCTACTCGAAGGGCGCCTACGTGTCCCTGTCCTTTGACGGCTGGAAGAGCACGGCCAACCGCAAGCTCCTAGGGATGATCACCGGACTCGTGGACATGTCCACGGGAAAAGTAGCTGTTGACTTCCGTGGGACCCGCGACATCACGGCGCTCGCCGAAACGACGTGCCTCATCGTCGGGCAGGTCGAGCTGGAGCTCGCCAAGGCCCTGTCTGACAACGACTACCTCCCCCCGCTGTCGTCGGGTGGCCGAGACTCGGCGTGCGCCTCGGTTCTTACGAGCATCGTGAGCGACTCTGCGAGCTGTAACGTCGGCGCGAAGCTGGAGTTTTCGAGGCGCTTCCCGTCGATTGTTATGGTCGCGTGCATGGCGCACCAGCTCAACCTCCTGACGGCCAACATCGTCATTCACCCTGCCCTGAAGTCTGCGGCGGGGCAGTGCAGCAAGGTGGTTATGTTCTTTAAGCAGTCGACGAAGTACCGCGGCTTGCTCGAGGAGCTGATGACGGAGACGCTCGGTCACATCATGAGCCTCGTCAAGCGTGGCGAGACGCGATGGTACTCCCATCACGGCGTCGTCCAGCGTTTGCTTAAGCTTAAGCCCGCACTGGTCGCCTTCAGTGACAGATATCACTCCGACCGCGCACTGCGCTCGACGGCCAATGGCGCCACGGTGGTGGAGCTACTAAGGAGCCAGCGCTTTTGGGACCAGGCCGAACTTGTCTCACATCTCCTGCGACCCATCGTTGTGGAGCTGGGGATCATCGAGAGGCGGAACGGCAACCTCTCTGACGTTTGCGCGACGTTTGGCCGCCTGTTTCCGTACTTCCAGCAGCTAAAGCGGAAGACGGCCGCGACGGCCGCAGACGGCACTGTCATTGCACCCCTGTTTGCGGTTGCCGCTGACCCGACGGTGACGGCGGTGACTCACCAAGTTTGCGGCTCGGCCCTCGGCCACTTCCAATGGCGTCTAAACAGGTACTATGACGCGCCGCTGCTGGCGGTCGCTCATCTCCTGGATCCCAAGAGGCACACCGCGGGTTTGACATGCGGCAAAGGTGGCGTTGCGGAGCGCTCCAACCTATTGCGTCTGTTTTTGGCGTTGGCGCGGCGATTCGGTCTCCCAGAGGACAAGACGGTGTCCACAGACGCCTGTGACGAGGCGTATAAGACGGTGGCGGCCTTTTCCAGCTACCTCGACAGGGGATCGAAGGGGCTCCTGATGTACAATGACCAGTCCGGTGGGGCGGAGCGGATTGGGGCCGTGCACATGTGGCAGCTCTGCTCGACCTTTGCGGGCACCACCCTCTGTGAGGTGGTGAAGCGGTTGCTATCCATTCCAGCACATGCTGCCGAGATGGAGCGGATATGGTCGCAGATGGGGGCGGCCAACTGTCCCGTCCGCAACCGGCTCAACACCGACCGACTGACCGACATGACGCGGGTGGTCGTGCATATGCACTCGGAGATTGAGGCCAGAAAGCTGGCGCCGCGCAAGACCTTCGAGCCTGGGTGCTTGATGCCTGGCTTTCGCGGGCGCCGCGTCGCCGACGATGGTGCGGCCGCGGTCGGTGTGGTCGTTGGTGGCGGGGGTCAGACGGGCCGGGCAGCGGACGCGTCGGAGCAGGACGCGTGGGGCGACGCGCTCGACGCTATCGGAGAGTTTGGGTCTTCGCACCTCTTCCATGGAGTTGACGAGGAGGGCGAGGTCAACATCGATGACGACCTGGAGGAGATTGGCAGGGAACTGCAGGCGATTTTGGAGGAGGAGTCGTTGTCCATAGTGGATGGTGTTGGGGAGCCGGCAGGTGTGGGGGCTGGTGGGCGTGAGACAGGCGCGAGTGCCGCAGACAAGACGACAGAGGATCTTGTGCGCCTCGTGTCGGCGTTTGACAGCGGGGCGGACAGTGGACGGCATGGCGAGGGCGACCGGGAGGACCTCCAGTCGTGGAAGGCCAATGTTCCTGTGCTCTTGAGGGACATGTTCGATACTGAGTGGTACCTTGCCAATGCCAGGCTGGTGTACCAGCTAGAGCAGCAGAATACACGAGGAGAGGTACCGGCTGAGGCGTGAGAAAGTATGCTCCTTGGTGACATATGGACCTGACCCTTGAGATGATAACATATTGTACTGCATTTCAACAATGACTAGTAAGTGTAAGTAAATACACTTATACGGGCATACGATTGGCCCTTCAATACAAAATACATAGATTTCTGTATTTAACGCAATGAATACATGTACTTCCCTGGTTCCCTGCTGCCGGCCCGCGCAGTGGGGCGCACGTGATGCGTGACCGCGCATCCTTCCCAGACCGATAAGGTCCCACCTTGTCACTCCCGCCCGAACGCAAAGGTCGTGACGGTGGCGGCTGTCAGCCAGCCCGTTCGCCTCCTGACCCGTCGAATGAGGACTTCGTGTGGATCCCTCGCTCTCGCCCCACAGCCAAGTGCCCCGCACCGGTCAACCACACAAGCAAGAACCAGCGGTGCCCTGGGTCCGCCAGCCAAACCTGCGTGAATGGACGGTGCATTGCGCCTGTCTCACGCACAGGCGGGCGCGGATGGACGGACAGTGCCGCTGCGAGAATATCAGCTCAAAGATCCCAGCTGGGATCATCTGCTACAACCCTCTCGATCTTTAATGAACCACCCGCACCGTATCAACTACTAGCCGACTGATCTCACAGACATATTCCCCTGGAATTGACTGGTCATACCACTCCCGCGCAGGGGGCTACTCTACGATTCGCGGGGTGTTACTTTGTGGGCGTGTTGGCGTGTTGAAGTGTTTTAGGCGTGTTTTAGCGTGTTTTAGCGTGTCACGCCGACACGCCAGGCGTTTTGGGGCGTGTTGCACAACCTTACCGCCCGGACAGTCCTGGAACAATCAATCGCGTCGGAATGTCTCGCTGCTTATCCACCAACGTGGGCATGACAACCAATATGCTCTACAAGGAAACACTTGGGTCACTGTTCCCTCTGCATATGGAGGACAGCAATCTGCTTTCTGTGTCCTTCCTCAAGGAAGGAGCTCCAAACTTCTGGTGGGTAACTTCTCCGGACCAGGTCTGCAACATGGTCGACGTGCCGCTCTGGTGCCTGCACCCACTCGTGCTCGCTGTCGTCGGGCGAAATATCCGCAATTTCTTGGCAACGAAGCGTGCGTACTGTTCACCCCAAGTTTTTCTGAACAACGGCGTGAAGATGTCGCTGGTGCGTCAGGAAGTCGGCGACTAAATCGTGACAGCCGCAGTTGCCCCACACATGGGCCTCAACCTCGGCGCCAACGTAGCTTCGGCCGTCAATCACACGTGTTTGGCATGGTTTGGGCGCGCTGTTGAATACATGCACCAAGGTAATTTTGAGCTTCGGTATGTCCCTCATTCTTTCGAGAAGCTCCTAGTACTCTCGAGCGAGCTGCTGGGTGATGGAAAGTGGTGATTTGGTAGAGCGAGCTCAATTGCAGCCTGCGACCATGCGCTTCTTATCCGTAATGTCAACGTGCTCATCGCGTACCTGGTGCAGTACGACTTCGAAAACGACGGCTGTATCAGCAGATAAGCGGCAGGCTGCGAGACGACGGCCATCAATAGCGTCAGCCCGGAGGCGAAGGCCTTCTTGGCGGTGGACACGGTCCGGGAGGCCCATGTCAATGAGGGACTGCGCCTGGACCTCTCTGGAGATCGGTACACGCGTTAAACGTGGTACGCTGTCTACTGGCTGTCCGTAGTAGTCTGCCCGATGTGCATATCGTTCTTTGGAGGCGCTCCATACGAGGCGCCTCTGTGCTGCTGGCGCTGCGCTGAGAGCGCGTATCGCTGCTGGCACGTCATACAGGAGAAGGGCAAGCCCGACCGGCCTGTGGACGGTTCGCACAAGCCCCTGGTGGTGTGGCGCCACCCCACCGCACAGGTGAGAGATCTGGTCGCCAAAATGCGCCGCCTGCTAAACACTGTCTGCCATTGACTGTTGCACGTCGCACTCGTATTTCTGTCTCAGTTTCCCTTTTTTCTGTTGCTTTTCGTCAGAGCATTCTGCTTTTGCGGGTCTTTTACAGCTCACTACCATTGCTGTTGTTCATTACGATGTATATGCCCCATGCTTTTATTCCCTCACGACCTCTCAGAGAGAAGACCTGCTTGACGAACATGCCTGCCAACACTTGAACGGACAGCCCGACTTCTTCTGAAACAAAAGCATCTTCGACTGGCTTGGCAGGACCAGCTTGACCTGCTTGACATTCTTTGCAACAAGTATAACAAGCTCATTGGGCTCCTCTAGTACTACCGCATTGAGTTGCCCGTACCGCTGGCTGCTTGGCCAGCAGGCCGCACCCACTGTTGGCAGACGAGCTTGACGACACCTGCCACGGATGCAATGCCTTGCACCAGAAAGTGATCCATGAAAATGCTCGGCTCGTTCACTGCCCCGTTGCTGACAACAACGCGCGTACGGGAGGAACGTTCGAGCAGACCAACCGTGCTTCCCCGTTTGAGCCTGAGACGGCCACCAGAGCGCGCCATCCACCAAAACTGCACGACGTTCCCGGACTTCGCGAGTGTCGGTGGGCACTTCCAGCCTACAGACTTTGCATCCAACTTCTAGCGGACGACCAATCCGCTGTCTGCCGGACGCGGCGGCACCGAACGGGCCTCTTGCATGTGATGCTGCACCGTCTTCAAGTGTGACCCGTCCTGATTGTTGAGCCACTCGGCCGGAACGCCATTGGCCACTGCATCTCTCAGAAACCTTGCGAGCACGTCAACCTCTCTCTACCACAGCATGGAGAACGCGGCTGGATCTTTGTCATCGCTGAGAAGAAGTTCTCGCTTGGAGTGCTGATGGAACTTCTCAAACAGAAGCTCGCACAGTGCAGGACTCAGCTGTCCGATCGGCAGCGTGTGATACAGTAGCTCAAGTAATCTGTGGACGACAGGTCTGTCCCACTTGCCTGAGAGAGTCGCTAGTGTGCCAATGTTCCCCATGAGGATACGTCCGAGACTTTTCAGTTCAGATACATTTGTTCTGAAGCGGACTGCCTCCTATCCATCGGCGTCCCGTGCAAGCCTATAGAACAGCGAGTTTACAAAGCCTCTCAAAGATGATAGCGCCACTAAGGTGCTCAGAATTTCTGGCGCAGCCGTAGCTGTGGAAATGATCCGATCCAGAACATTTGGTGCGATGTTGAGGAGCACGACATAATCGACCATTGAGAACGTTGTGCCACCCATCTTTTCCGGCTCAAAAGCTGTCAGGACGGTGTTGGAGGGCACGCACGTCGCAGCTGCTCGCATACGCTCCAGAAACAGATCCCTCTGGGCGACTAAGAGGTACGTAATCGTCAAGTTCAGAAGCCGGGGAGCAAGTCCATACAGGAGGAGATGTGATGGGGCTGATATAACGTGCTCGTGAACATCGCATGACCCGGGACCTCGAGCGCCAGCAAGCAGTCTCGCATGATTGTCAACATTTTTTTATCTGCCGTTCGCGTGGAGAGCAATCTTATTGGCCGCATCGGACGACATCAAAGAGCGATCGATGGTTGACTCAATCACTTCTGTACGCTCTTGAATGCGAGCGTACGTCACGTGCCGCCTATCAAAAACTTGAGTGCTGTTCATCGCTCTGTCCTGTCGCACACTGCTCGTCTTCTGGCTGACAATGTCGCAGCTTGTACAGTGTTTCACCCCGGGCGCTCCGATAGTGCTGGAAAACTTTGCAGCCAAGGGAAAGTCAAAAATGCCGATGCACGGATACACGTGCACGGTTACATCCTGCGTGGAAAAGGCAACATGCACAACTACTCCTGTTGTCGAAAGCATCAGGAGATCCTCCACAATTCGCAGCACGAGTGGCCCAGCGTCCGCCCTAGGTCGAAGGTAGAACAGAGGGCGAACAGAATACTGTCTGTCCTTCAAACAAAAGGAGGTATACGACCCGTAGTGCACCTCTATGTCTCCTCTGCGACGCTTACAAACTCCGTACTCGTCCGCAAACCATGTAGCGTAGGCAACGTGTGGGTCCTTCGTCGGCATTTGTTCAGCGACTTCTACCGGAGACAAACTCAGCGTGGTTTGCGTAGCGGAGCAGAGTTCTAGCTAGCTGCCTGCCACAGCGTCGGTTTCGGGACTCACGCACTGGATGTACACTGCACCATCCCGAGTTAAGCGTATGGTGCAAGAACCATCGCCAGAAAAGCAGGCCTTTATTGTAGGCGGTGTCCGAGAAGTGGAGCACAGCGACTAGGAGGCCGTGAAGTCTCCCACACGAAGGGACGTAGGTATGGCGTACATCGCTTCTGAAAGAGTATTGTCGCCGTCATCAGCAATACCTGTGCTCACTAGGTGCGCCAGACTCGAACTTTCGGCAGCTTTCGCATTGTCTTTCCCTTCCCGACAGGCGAGGTCCTGCTTGTTCGCTGCCAGCGCACGGAAGCGGCTCGCTCCAACAGAGCGGCGCGGATCTTGCCCAAACGCCATCTCGATGGCCACTGCTCGGTCGCGCGCAGGGAGTTCTCCACCTCACGCATCCTGTTGTACTGCTGCACTGTGAGGCGGCCCTTTTCAAAGAGATAGCTGTAGCAATGTAGCTCTCCACTAGATTTGAAAATGACTTCTACGTCTTCTTCGACGGTCAGGCCGCACCAGTCAATGTCTGAGCTGCTGGAAGAGACCATCTCCATGTTCACTGCGTCACCCTCATCTGAGTTTGACAGAGATTTGGCAGCGGGGCTGTCAGCAGGATACCCCACCGATTCCCGCCGACCGCTCTGTTCAGCCGTTGGCGCCTGATTTCCAGCCGCCGGTGACGTGCGCAAGGATTGGGCGCCACTTTGGCGGGCAGGCCCAACAGAGTGCGAGGCAGCGTCCTCTGGGCGGAGTGAGCGCGGAACAGGGAGCATGCTATCCTCCTCGAATCGGAAGTACGAGGCCGCTCGGGGCCCGCGCTTACGACGTTTGCGGCTCGTCATGACTGAAGCGCGGTGCAGAGCTACAGATGTGACGTGCCGCAGCTCCTCTGCTGTCCCGTGAGCGGACGAGGCGTTCCAAGTGACTTCGGTCCCCGCTGCGCCGCGTGCACCTCGCAGCGAGCAGCAGGAAAGAGAGGTAGTACCAGCTTGAAGTAGACCCCGTGCCCAAAGAATGGTGGCCCCCGTGCTCGAGCACCTGTTCCATGCCTCGAATGCAACAGCACACTTGACCTGGGGACCTCCGTCAACATACGCGCAACGCGCATCCCTTGAACCGCCCAGGTGTTTCCCTCCCAGAAAATATGTTGGATTTCCCTAGACAGGAGAGAGGGTCGTTCTGGGAATTGCCTGGCGGACAAACCAAAAACGTGATCAACAACAATCCGCAGGACAGTCCGTCAAACAATTCTGGAGATGAACGCCATCCAACTCTGTCAGGAGCCCAGAATTGCTAACCTCCAAAAAAAGGCGGTTGCAGAGAGAAGGAAGGCATAGCCTACGACGCAGCATTGAAACGAAGTCGGATTGGCTGTTTGATAAGCCACGATCGTACTATTGGCTGAGAGTTGCCACCAGTAATCTTGCAAGCCAATCAACGTGTCTTGCAGGAGTCACGCAGATCAATTCCAACACACAATGAGATTTCCTGAGATTTTTGGGCCGCTCGCTTGGGCCTGAAGAAGGCATGGAGAGGGTTCTGAGCCAGAGCTGTGATTTCTCATGAGATGGATAAATTTGTTCAGATTTCTTGGGATCCTGATGTGCGTTTCCATTGCGCAGAGCTGCATGGGGAGACTGTGTAAGGAACTCACATGATTCTTAGCCTTTCCATTGGTCCACGTACGCTGTTGAATGATTGCAACCACTCTGCAACTGCCAAATTTCAGAGGTCAGCAATATTATTGCGTGATTATTGCTTCCATACTGTTCCACAAGCAATGTAAGGATCATCTGAAGACAGCCTCAAAGACAGCCGGAATGACTCAACATTATCAACTCACGCCCGGTTCAGGTTAATCTTCGAGGCCTCCCGCTGGGCTGTTCAAATTCGGGCCCGATCAGTTTTTACGAATTCCAGGCACGTGCGTGTAATACCCTGGCCTTCAGGGCGGTGGCGCGCTCGGCGGCGCATCGACACCGGGCACGCCGGCCGGCTCGATGGCCGCGAGCGCGCTCGGGGGCACGCACAGCTACGTTGCCGTGGTGGTATGGGTGTGGGGCGGGGAAAGGGGTGCTGCCTCCGCCACCGCAGCGGCAGCGGCCCGCCGGCGTCGCGCGACGCCCACGGGCGGGGCCGTCACTCCGCCGCGCAGCGCACCTACGCACGGCGGGCGGGGCGGCCGACGCAGCGCACGGGCGGGCAGGTGGGACCGACCGCCGCGCGATGGGCCGCCACTAACCGCGCCGCTCGATGGCGTCAGCAACCACCTCCCGCAACAGAAGCCGGCGCGCAGGCACCATCGCCTGCGGGTCATCGTGGCCGGGTCAAACCCCGGATGTCGCTGCGCGCGGTCGCCGTGCGCAACTCGGGGCGGTGGGGGGGGCGCGAGGGCAGGCGCCGTCCGGGCCCAGTGACCCCTGTGGCAGGACAGTCCTTCTCAGCCACGTAACTTCATTCGCTTTTAGCGTCATCGCGACCCTTCGAACACTGATACGCCCTCAGATCCCTGAGGACACGAGTGCAGACTGCCACCTCTGAAACGGAGAGCAATATACTTGATCCAAGTATATATGTGTGCATCACTACACTTTGAGAGCACCCTGTCCTAAAGGCCAGGGAATCGACGACAAAACCCAGTGTAGCCAGTATGACGAAGCACAGTGGTACACTTTTTCGACGATGCCGCTCGAGTGCCGGAAACTTTGTATTCTGGAGATTGTGGCCTGGTGTTCTGTGTGCTGTCACGAGATGGCCCCTGGTCTTCGGAGGTTCCCGTCCTTGTGTCACGTACCTTTGGGCGGTGGACCCGTGATCAACGCCAACAGAGGGGCCTGCGGCGCCATTCTGGGGGGGGAGGCGTCG
>Ga0209187_1002329_pt1 | contig 18352 bp, 24 predicted proteins | sample BantaG_FD_187430 | JGI IMG/M metagenome (GOLD analysis project Ga0209187, IMG submission 187430) | Marine algal microbial communities from Bantry Bay, Ireland - BantryBay_4 metaG (SPAdes) (version 2) | ecosystem: Host-associated > Algae > Red algae > Unclassified | place: Bantry Bay, Ireland...
TCGTCTTACCACTTGTAAGTGCCTCTAGGGCTACCTTTGATTTGAAGGTGTGTGTGAATTTTTTTCTCATAATTCCATTTTAGCAAATGGATCTTAAAGGGGTGTCTAGTTTTGTGGGACCACTATACACAATGTTGTTTATATTTTTTACTATTCTATTTGTATTATTCTTTGCATTTCTTCAAGTAATTAAGTCTTGCTTTGGAGTTGAATTGGAGACAACAAAAATAATTGAACTGTCACTAATTTTTGCAGGATTTGGAATAACTATTTATAAAATTGGAGATTCAAATAGAGAGCTTATTGAGAGTAGGAAAAAAGACGAAATTATTAAATATACCAAAGAAGCTTATAGTTTGCTTACTACAATGTCATACATGTCAATTGAATCAGATATGATACACGAGTTATGGTATTCAGAGAAAGGAGTTGACATGTCAGTCGATGAGTTTCTTAAGACGAAGTTAGTTGAAGCGAAGGTCTCTAGAATTAGGAACTTATCAAGGGCTACTGCTCTGATCTATCTAATTGGTAATGAGGATGAGATTATGGAGATTGATAAGGTTTTCTTACTAGAGAAAAGTAGGTCCGACAAAATCCCATACGATAATATTCTCACAATGCTAAGGTCTCGGCTGAGAATAGAGTTGAACCTTAAACAAATTAAAGAAATGAAAAATGTTGAGGAGCAAACACCATGGTTTGCATATGGATATAAAGAGGAGTACGAAAAATACAGCGAATACTTCAGAGATGAAAGCACTGCTGATAAAACTAGAAATAACGACTAGATCGTTTTACTCTAAAAGTGAAATATTTACAAGTCAATGTCATTTTTAGTCACTGATTGCGGTATTAATGAGGTGCACTAGGCATGATATAATTATGTAATACAAATCAAAGACTCATAAAAACAAAAAATGAAAATATTTCTAGGTATATCAAGTGGGGTATTACTTCTGTGCTTGATCGGTATAGGCGTCTTTTGGATCCTCCAGAGCGGTAACAAAAATACCGAGGGAAGCATCTTCAAAGATAGCGACTTGGCAACATGTATTCCTATAGACACTGTAGATCTGGGACAGAGAATTAATACTCAGGTCTCGCAGTTCCAAGAAAACCCAGAGAGTTTTATATCAGATGACAATCAGGAATTGATGCTAGCTGACGTTTTCAACAAGGAGATCCAAGACAATTTTGACGGAGAGACAAAGTATTGCATTAGTGAGCAAGAAGTGATCGCTGCTACATACCTACCTCTTATCACGGTCGTAGAAGAGTCTTTAGGTGAAGCGAGGGGTAAAGCTGAGATGGCAGCTGTGAAAGCATCTATTTCCTCTACGCTTCCAGCAGTTATTATATGTCTCGATGACGATGCATTTGTAAGTGAACCACAGGATGATCTTCTAGTTTGTGAGGGAGTTGGTAATTCTAATATATGGCCAAATCTCTCAGATCGAAATGCTTCATGGGGTGGCTGCGAAATGACTGTGGATCGTGAGAGTGGTGCATTTCAGTACTGCGCCACAACGCCAGATGGGGTAGCTAAATGTACCGCCCAGGGATGTGATTTCCCTAAGTAAAGATTGTATTGATAGTGAATCTTGCAGTCACTGATGACTGATATTGATGGACTCGCTAGATCATGCTAAAGTTCTGCTCAGGAGGAGGCCGACATGCTGTCGGTCTTTGTTTGTTTTTTTAACAATTTGAGGAGTGTCTGCCCAATGACAAACAGTCCATCGGTATTTCAAGTAGTTTCCAGTTGGATAATCAGTGAAGTAAGCGGAGAAGAGTTCTGTAGGAAGCGCGGAGTCAAAGGTCTTGTGCGCATACCTGAGCAACAATTCCCGTACACACTAGAGGTTGGAAGTCTGTATGCACACTTTCATCTCAATAATGACTTTTATGAGAACGGAGAGCAGTACTATGTCGTACTTATTTTCTCCCGTGATGGAGATGAGCCACTACTGATAGAAGGGGCTGGTTACTGCGCGATTTGCGAAGAGTTTGATACAGGACTTGCCATCGATAGTCTAGATGACTTTCGACACACACCTCCGCATTTAGACTCTCAAGAGAAGGTGCGAGAGTGGATCCGCGCCAGATATCTCCATAGATCATCATATGATAATGTGGATGCGCTTTTGCGAGGCAGTGGAGGAGTATCCAAAATGATTCTAAGGAGACTAGAAAAAAATATGTAAAGTCAATTTTACATCTGTAGCACCATATGATACACTATTTGCTCACTAGTTCTTTTGCATGAGGAGGCGTACTCTTCGTAGTAGCAGGGATCATCTCATTAATACTGTGGAGATTGCACATGGTAATTTCATGGCTTAGAAAAAGCAGTACATTGATATTGTTATCACTGCACGCAACGTACGATGATGTATTGCACGACATAGACTACACGCAAAGACATAAACCAGAGCAAGTATTAAAATGGGAGCTGACAATCGTCTTTGTGACGATCGTTATCTGGATTGTGCAATACATCCTTTGTTTGCATGCCTTCCACAACCCACACTTTTACAGTATATTAGTATGCAGTGGTATGGCGTGGATTGCACTTATTTACCCACTGTGGATCTTTACGTTTTTGATCCCATTTGTCATTTTGAGGTGGGTGAAGCGTTACTATCAATATGATTTCCAATGAGTACTCAACGCTAATGTAAAATCATTGACAAAATCAGAAGTCACGGCATAATAAAATGAAATTGAGGATGTCCCTCAATATTGTGGAGAGAAAATGGCTAAAAAGAAGAAAAGATCTAAAGTAAGGAAACCTAGAAATGGAGGCAGTAGGGGAGCTGAAAAGCCTTGGATGAGAATATCGCAAAAAGCGAGCTCTGATACACACATTCCGCAAGGAGAAGGCACCAACAATGGTGCTGCAAGAAGTAGAACAAGCCGAAGGAAGAAAGCAAATAGTTAAGATTCAATTTTTGAATATCATGAGGCCAACAAGTCCATTCTGCAGATCAGAATGGGCTTGTTCATTTTCGCGAGGAAGAGTTGCAGGTTTATGATATAATACATCTTATAATAATGAGGCGTTTTCACATAGCTCTATGATACTAGACTCGCTACAAGTAGCTGCGATCTCTCTCTACGCTATGACGACAAATAGCTTAGTTACTTTTTTTGGTGATGCACCTGATGAGAAATTCGCTACACAGGTAGAGATTGTAGAGACTGGTGTCAGAGAAAATAGTGGGATCGAGCAAGTTGGAGGAGACCTGATGAGTGTTGATGATGGTGGCATTCTTTATAAAAACGATCAAGCCGTTTTAGAGATCGATGCTGACCTAGAGGGGATTGCGTTTTGCGGTGAAAACTACTATCTGATCAAGGAGCGTGCAGATGAGATCGCTATATACAATCAGGATTTTCACGTTATGGGCGCTATAAACTTTGCCAAGAAGATTCCTCGTGCCAAAGATATGAAAAACGCAGAAATAGAAGGGATCGCCTGTGCGAACAGGGGTAGTCTGTACTTATCTGGCCTCGGAGAGACGATCTGGCAAGTCGATCGTCATGGTGAAGTGGTAGCTAAGATAAAGACAAGTCATACTAAAATCGCAGCTCTCGATACAGAGATTGATTCGCCTTTTCTTTACGCGCTCAGTGACAACAATGATATGATTATCATAATAGACAAGAGAAACGCAGAAGTTGTACAAGAAATTCCCACACCAGGACCAGGTCAGTGGGAGGCACTCGATGTCCACGATGGGGTGATCCGTATCGCCAAAGATGATGAGACGTAGAAAAATAAAAAAATCAGTCCAATAAATATATCTAATCATAAATATATGGCACAAATAAATCCAATCGGTTGGGTAGAGATCCCAGTTACTGACCTTGATCGGGCAGAGAAATTTTATAACGCCTTCTTTGGCTTTGAGTGTGCGAGGCAAGGAGAAAGCCACGGCTTTACGATGAGTTTCTTCCCAATGGGGGAGGGTTATGGTGCTTCTGGAGCACTTGTCATCGGTGAAGGCTATGTCCCATCCAAAGAGGGAGTGGCGGTCTATTTCACAGCTCCTGAAGGCGGTATCACTGCAGCCATAGAAAAAGCTAGAGGACTGGAGATAAAAGTGATTATGGACTACATGGACATAGGAAAGTTTGGTCACATGGCAATCATCGAGGATTCCGAAGGAAACAACGTATGTCTACATAGCGAAAACAAATAGCAAGGTTGTATTTATGGTATAATAATCACATAACCTCCCCAAAGAAAACCATGACAAAAACAAAAAACAAAAACCCTATAACCCTAGCAACCCTCCTCGGACTAACACTCCTCCTAGGAGCTTTTGCCATTCCACAACTCTTCTCACGAAACATCCTCCCCTGGCCCCCATCTCTCACTCTCTCCGAAGCAGGATTCAATGACATCGTCATCAATGCCAGAGGAACGAACGGTCAAGAAAAGGTCGCTCTATTTGTAAACAACCAACCAGTAAAGTTCTGGAATCTCACAAAAAACTTCCAAGATTACACTTACACACCAAATGGTGAAATCACCGTAAGTCAGCTATCTATAGAATTCTTAAACGACACCTGGGAACCAGAAAACAACATCAACTATGATGTCCAAATCCCCTATATAACAGTAAACGGAACAAAGTACTCTTCAGAACATAGCTCAACAGTCTCCACAGGCTCCTGGGACCAAGAAGACTGGTGTGCCCCAGGAAACAAAAAAACCCAGTGGCTCAACTGCACAGGCTCTTTCACCTATAACATCCCTGTGGGGACTGTTGTGGGGTTGCCTGTAGATCCTGAACCCCCAGTAAACACCTTTGCTCTCACAAAGGAGCCTGAAATAACAGCTATTACGGGCACCACAGCAACCATCAGTTGGACACTCTCAGAAAATGGACAAGGCTATGTGGATTATGGCACAAGCACAAACTATTCGAAGCAAACACCACGGGAAAATTCTTATATCCCGTCTCACACGCAGAGTTTTACAAACTTGACTCCGGGAACAACGTACTTTTACAGAATCCTCTCAACCAATGAGGCTGGAGTACAGGCTGTTAAAGAAGGATCATTCAAAACAGCAGAGGCTACAAACACATTCTCATTTGTCAAAAATCCTGAAATCTCAAATCTGACAGAAAACTCAGTTCGCGTTCTCTTTACAACCTCGCAAAAATCACAAGCACGTACAGAGATCGGCACAACCAATGCGCTTGGCACAATTGGTCATGAGCAAACTTCATTTCTCTACGGTGACCCACCAGGAGGGCACAACCAACTCATTACAGGCCTCATCTCAGGTACGAAGTACTATTATAAAGTCATCGCCAAAGATCAGGCGGGAAATGAGGTAGTTTCAGCTGTGGGAAGCTTCACGACGGCGGGGTCACCACCAAGCACAGGAGGAGGTACAGAAAAAGTGAATAAGATTGGATCAGTAGGAACGCTCAAGAGAATTCATGAAGTAGGTAATGTGTCCGATGGCTTCAAAAACACACAGATGGAAACCATAGATATAAAAGACGGTCGCGTATATATGACCTACATCAAAATCGGATCTTCAGGGGACGGATCAAGGAAGTTACACGAAACAATCGTTGCAAAAGGGTCGATGTCCAGCACTGGGGCATGGTCCTGGAGTCAGAATTCTGTCGACCAAAGGACTGCATATGATGTATGGCACAATGCTGGGTCTGTGGTTGTTGACAACGATGGTTACGTTCATGCTGCATACAATATGCACAATTTACCGTGGCAGTATAAGGTGTCACGAAATCCACATGACATAACGAGTTGGGACTTTAAAGGTCAGAACCTCTCACGAGCAGATTTCGATCGATACTATTACGAAAACAAAACAAGTTTCCCCTCTCTTGGAACAGCAGCAATTCCCGGTAATCAAATTTCCTACCCTGCTTTTTATAAGGATAACAAGGGCGACATTTACGCTACGTACCGCTTTGCAGCACAACCCAAGAGAAGCTTTGACAAGCGTATGATGAGTAGTGGCATGGCAAAATACAGCACATCAAATAAATCTTGGCGGGCAATCGGACGTGAGCATTCTGTCACAAGCGGTGTGGATTATGACGCTCGTAGTGGTGCTCCTAACAAGCCAAATGTCTTCGCTGGCCAAGAAGGGTGGACGTCATACTTTCCACAACTTGGGTTTGATGGATCCAATGCCATGCACTGGAGCGGAGTCTGGCGTTCCGGCATCGCAGGCGCAATCACAAGCAAGCCGTGCTACCTCAAATCTACTGATCAATCAACCTTCAAAAACGCCAAAGGCGCCACCGTTGCCCTCCCGCTGAAGCCTGGAAACTGCGGAAACATCGACGGTATTCCAAATTCCCAAGAACTCAACAGTATTACAAGTTTTGCAGTATCGACTGATGGAACACCATACTACATGGTACTCATGCCCGGCAAGGGAAGTCGCATATTCTGGTATCGAGGTGGTACATGGAGAAATGAAGCATCGCCCGGAAATGCTCTAGAAATGTTTGCAGATGATCGTAATAATGTTTACGCAATAAGCTCTGGTGTAAAAGTATTCAAGAAAAACGCTGCCAGTGGTGGCTGGAATCAGATCGCTAGTGGCGGAGGGTGTGGCTACTACAACCGCGCAACAGTAAATACTGACAAGTCGGTAGCCTATATCCAAAGTTATTGCGACAGCAGTAAAAAAGTACAAGTATACGGATTGCAACTAAAGTAAAGTTCTTCACCCATCCTAATGAGCCTACTGAAGACTTCTAGTCATCATACCGACACACAGTACGAAACGGTCGCAAGTTAACCAGTCAGACCTTTGTTGCACAAAATGCGTATGTCCCGTGGAAGAGGAGTACGAGACCTGACACCCGTCCTACCCATCCACTCAGTCTATTTTCTCAAGCAACGGGTCAAGCTAAAAATCACATGTAGTGATTTTTAGCATCCAGTCTACACGCGTCTAAAAACTTCCTTCTCAAGAATAGTAGATTGACGATAGTAGTGGTTTTGGTATACTAAAAAAATACTTTGACTCGAATCGGAGAGAAACAATGCCACGCCAAGACACCGAGCATGAAGTTATCACGGGCTTCTTAAAAGAAACTTTGAGTGAAAGACTACTATTAAGTCGCAATCATGTACAAGGACTTATCAGAATACCCCAGAACTATTTCGACTATTGCTTATCCATAGGTTTACTGTACACGCATTTTCATTTGAATAATGATTATTATCGTACAGGAGGGATATACCTTCTCGTACCAATCTTTTCACGAAAGGAGCAAGAGCCGCTTGTAGTGGAAGCATCGGGAATGCGAGTAGAGTGCGTAGAGTTTGAAAGTAATTTAAAAATTGAAGAACTCGTGTGTTTCGATCATGCACCAAGTCATCTAAGATCTCAAGAGAAGGTACGTAAATGGATCAGTCAGCGGTATCTCCACAGATCAAGTTGTAGTAGTGTGGATCAGCTCCTCAAAGAAAGTGGGGGTGTGTCCAAAATACTGCTAAAAAAAATAGATCCACAAGAGATTCATAAAGAGAGCCAAGCGCAATAGGATTTTCGAGAATCAATGACAGTAGTTTTTGAAAAAAAAGCAACAAATGGAGTAAATAGATATGTGTCATAAATATGGTCGTTCTACAAGTTGGAATGATGTGAAACATCTCTTCTGTAAACGATTTTTCACAGAAAGTGATAATACCTTATGGAAGATACTACGAGAAAGCGCCTTTGCATTGTTTGTGGTAATGCCAATTCTATACTTCTTTACACACGCAGTAGCGTATTCTTTACCTCTCAGTTTGAGTGACATAGTTCTGCTGAGCATCTTAGTAGTCTTGGCGATTTGTCTAGCAATCACTCTTCTTATTCTAACAGTAATGTCTGCTGTCGTGTTGATCACGCGAAGATAGTTACAGCAGCATAATATTGTCGAGTATTATGATAATCAAAAAGACGTACTCAATGGGTACGTCTTCTTTCACTGTCTGCAAAAAGAAAAATTTGCTCTTTTGGCATATACAATTATAATGACTCTATAAGGCTAAAAGAAAAAAATGACACAAAAGGCGATTGATGAAGAATATTTCGAGAAATTCACAGATGGTGGCCTTGGAAGCTTTGAAAGCTATTCCTATCTTGGTGGCGACATTGATTTTCGGGAAAAACAAAAAGATCTCTTTTTGAAAAAGGAAGTGAGAAACCCTACACTTGACTATCCATTTTTAAACGAATTCGATTTCGAAGGAAAAAAAGAAAAGCTTAGAACTCTGCAACAAGAGATTCAAGCTGATGGCAATGACATCTTGATGAAAGCGTATCTGCCAAAAATTGAAGTAAAGCTCAACGAGATTGCTATGCTAGCAGCAGCGAAATCAAAAAACGATGGCGCTTTTACTGACTTTGCGACACGAGTTTTTGGGCATCCCGAAAAAGACATTCATCACTACATTACAAATAGTCTGCGTTTGCAATGCCAAAGTATTTCTGACAATCCAGAAGTCTCTGAGCAGCGTCAAAATGCCGCGCAATCTCTCCTAGATGAAATGCCCGATCATGCCGACACTCCAGTAAATGCCTACACGCCACACGCTCCCGACTATGGAGAACAAGACAAAGACCAGGAAATTGTAGGCTGCCAAGAGATCGCACAAAGTTTCCAAAACGCTTTAAAAGAATTTCCCGGTGGTGATTCTTGGCATGTAAACGTGTCAAAAAACGCAACAATTCTAAGTGTCTCACAAGAAGATAAAAGTATTATCATCCCGAGTAAGAGACGTATGTCTCGGATCAGATTGCGCAGCCTCATCTCGCACGAAGTGGGTACACACATTGTGCGACGTGAGCAGGGTGAGAGGGGTCCGTTGAAACTCTTGGGAATAGGGCTTGATCATTATATTGGTGGAGAGGAGGGGATCGCGACGTACAAAGAAATGCAAATTCGGGGGGCACATGATTACCCGCGCCTAGATCGACATTTCGCAGCAGGTCTGTGCGCAGGATTTGACGGACAAAAAAAAGACTTCAGGGATACCTATGAGCTTTTACAGGATTACTATATCGTCAAAGGAGAGACGCTCGCAGAAGCAGCTGATATTGCCTGGTTTGTCTGTGTACGGACTTTTCGTGGGACCACATGTCACACACCTGGATCATACTACCCCAAAGATGCTACCGCCTATACACCTGGAAATATCTTTATCACTCAGATGATGCGCGAAAACCATGTAGAATGCAAGCGATTTATGGTCGGAAAATACGACCCACGCAACGAGCGACACATAGAAATTCTCAACGCATTGGGTCTTTAAAAAATGTGATCCTTTACCATGGCATAGTTATCCACAGTGCATGCGTAATATTGGTTTGTTCAAATTGACCAAAGGGAGTATGATCGAAAGAAGAAAGTCATCGTACTTTCTAGCAGCAAAGAAAAAGAACGCTAGAATCAAATCTAGCACACACCCAACACCATCACCTAACATTCCCACCCCCCCCACACTCACACATCATTCTTTTTCTTTGCTGAGCCTCTCTTCAGTGGTTACCAAATAAATATCTTTTCTCTAGCTACTGCGTAGCTATTTTTTTATACCAATGCGAGAAATATATATTCTCGTAGGATGCATGATATCAAGAATCTGTAACAGCACAGGTATTAGTCGTACAGATGGAAAAGGAATTTTTGCACGAATTTCTTTTGATTTGCCCCTTGATCTTAACTCGTCTACACTGAGAGATGTAATTCCGTCTGAAATAGTACTATGGACAAGCACATCATACTAAAAAAACACTTTGGGTACGATAAATTTCGACCATTACAAGAGGAGGTTATTGATCATTTTGTCGCTGGAAATGACGCGCTGGTGGTTATGCCAACTGGTGGAGGGAAATCTCTGCTGTTTCAGCTTCCTTCCCTTATCCGAGATGGTGTGACAATTGTCATCTCACCCCTGATTTCACTGATGAAAGATCAAGTAGACGGTCTAGAAACCAATGGAATTTCTGCAACAATGCTCAATTCCTCCCTCAAGCAAGAGGAATTAAAAGAGCGAGAACGTAAAGCTCTCGCTGGTGATTATAAGCTTATCTATCTCGCACCAGAGCGACTAGCCAATCCTCATGTGCGTTCCTGGTTAAGCAAGCTAAACGTCACAGCTCTGGCTGTTGATGAAGCGCACTGCATCTCTCAGTGGGGTCATGATTTTCGTCCAGAATATCGGAATCTGCGTATCTTTCGAAATGACTTTCCACAAATACCAATCATTGCTCTAACGGCTTCTGCTACAAAGAGTGTGCAAAACGACATCGTTCGAGAATTGGGATTTACCGACCATAAAACCTTCATTTCTAGTTTTTATCGTGAAAACTTACATATTTCTGTCGTATCAAAATCTAGTGCAAATGCCAAAATTCTGGCACTGCTCAAAAAACACGATGGGGAGTCTTGCATTATTTACTGCTTTTCTCGAAAAGAAACCCAGGAGCTCTCTGATTTCTTGCACGCACATAAAATTTCTGCACGTGCCTATCATGCAGGACTTTCCCCTGAAGATCGTCACGCAGTACAAGATGCATTTGTCAAGGATGAGGTCAGAGTTGTTACAGCGACGGTAGCCTTTGGTATGGGGATCGACAAACCGGATGTGCGTCTTGTCATCCATAAGACATTTCCCAAGACCCTTGAAGGCTACTATCAAGAAATCGGAAGAGCTGGTCGCGATGGTCTGCCCAGTGAATGTGTGATGCTCTATAGCGCAGGAGATAAGATAAAGCTTGATTTTTTCTTGCAGCAAATGGAAGATGATGTCCAGAGGCAGTCAGAGGAGAAAAAGATAGCAGAGGTAATGAGCTACGCTTCCTCAAGGATTTGTAGATGGCAGTGGATGACGGCCTATTTTGGGCAAGCAGGATTGTCTATTTGTGGACTGTGTGACGTCTGCAAAGGCAATCAAGATACGGAAGACGCTACAGAAATTGTCCAAAAAATTCTCTCATGCGTTATCAAAACGGGCAACGCCTTTGGCAAAGGTCATATCATAAAGGTTTTGCGTGGCTCACGTGACAAGGGTGTCCTCCAAAGAAAGCATCAGAATTTAAGTGTACACGGTATAGCCAATCAATACTCTACTGAGCAATTAGCGGAGTATTTCACGCATCTCATTGCACTTGGATTCGTGACGCGTAGCCAGGGGGATTACGATACGTATCGCATTACTGCAGTTGGAGCAGATTTTCTCAATCAGAGAAAAACTATCAGGCTACCAAAAGTTCACAAAGATTCACAAGTAAAAATTTCAACAAAGGCTACAAGCGACAGTAGTGATAACGACGACTATGATCAAGAAGTTTTTGAGAAGCTGCGGGCACTGCGAAAGGAGATCGCAGAAGAAAGTGGTGTGCCCGCTTTTGTAGTCTTTGGCGATGTCTCACTGCGCGCAATGGCCAGAGATCTCCCGGCAACGACAGAACAATTCACGCGCATTCCTGGGGTTGGCGCCAAAAAGCTACAAAATTACGGCAAACAATTTATAAGTCTAATCAAAAGTGCAGCCTCTGAGTAAGGATTTATCATCTGTGCAGGAGGGGCATTGTATGGTATCCTTGACATATAAAAAGGTATGATCACTATATATATGAAAAACTCGTTGAAAACATCAGTCCAAATGTTTGGCGTCGCAGGACTGGTAATACTTGCTGGTTGTGGCACTGACACAACAGTAAATGACACGGTCGTTGAGCCAATAGAAATCATCGAAGCACAAGAAATTGATCAAGCAGAAGGATTAGGGCAGGATGTCAACATCCCAATCGAAGATCTACCATTAGAGGTAGATGTAAGTGAAGGAGAAGAGCTCCAAGAAGAAGCTGCACCAGTAGATGGAGAAGTCGAGGGTGAGGTTAGTATAGACGTACCATATGACTCTCCAGCAGGACTTCACACCATGCCTGTAACGATGTCCGTAGTGGATGGTGTAATCGTCTCTGCATCTGCCACACCCGAAGCCGACGCAACAAATGCCGCAGTAAAAAAATGGCAGGGATCTTTTGCTGAGAGTATTTCTGAAGCCGTAAGTGGAAAAAGTCTCGCTGACCTACAAGATATTGACGCAATCGGCGGTGCATCTCTGACAACAGGAGGCTTCAAGAAAGCCCTAGCAAGGCTCTAAATGCAAAAACAGGACTTCACTCTAGAAGCTACAGGAACGAAATGGTTCATCTCCTGGTGGATAGAAAGCGCTTCCAAGCAGGACTCCCAACGAGTATGGGAGTCTTGTGTTATGTTGATTGAAGAATTTGAAAGAACATACTCGAGGTTTAATAAGGATTCGTTTTTGTCTAGGCTCGCAGAGCACTCAGGGCGACTGACTGTCCCACAGGATTTCATAAGGATGCTACACATTTACGATGATCTCTATAGACGATCAGCAGGACGGATCACACCTCTGGGTGGTCAATTAATTTCCGATTTAGGATACGATAGAGAGTATGCATTTATCCAAAAAAAAACCAACCAAACTGTCCCAGGATTTTCAGAGGTACTACATATAATCAATAGCCAAGAAATTTTTATAGAAAAAGGACTGACATTTGATCTGGGCGCACTAGGAAAAGGTTTTCTGATCGATCGAGTGATGGAAAATATTCGCAAAAATACCAGTATAAAACGGGTATTGATAAATGCTGGTGGAGATATAGCTCACTACGCCCATGACGAGAAAAAAGCGCGCATCGCACTAGAGCACCCGGAGGATCAGACAAAAGCATTGGGTGTCGTAGAGATTGGAAACGAAGCGCTCGCTAGTAGCGGTGTCAGGAAAAGGCAGTGGAGCGGAGGTGGGAAGCAACTACATCACATCATTGATCCACTGACAGGCAACAGTAGTTCTGGCGTCCTGGCGTCATGGGTCATACATCCTCGTGCAGCAATTGCCGACGCACTTGCAACAAGCCTTTTTCTCACAAATGCCAAAAATCTTAATAGTCTCTATGATTTTGATCATGCACTAATCACAAATGATGGAAGGATGCGATGTGGAAAAAGATTTGAAAAAGTCTTTGAGGACTTCCTCACTGACTCTTTCTCGCAAGTCCTATAAAGCCTGTTATAATCAAATTATGAAGCAAACACTCTACTTTTCACTTGCAATCATCCTCCTCGCAGGATGTGCGCAAAAAGAAACTTCGCAGCAGGACAATCAAAATCCGTCAAGAAGTGAGATCATTGAGGGGGGATTTCCAATCGACACCAATGCTGCCACACCGCAAGAGCAAGGAATGGTTGATTCTCTTGATACGCAAGACGCGCCCGCACACTCAGTGGCGGCACTACTAGACAAAGAAGTTCCTGGCAGTGACTTCGAGATTGGTCGTGTACTAGATGACAATCCTGCCTATACCCGTCACTACATCACATACGTAAGTGACGAACTAAAGATCTCAGGCATCATGAACGTCCCAAAAAGGTCGCCTAATGATCCAGGCCCATGGCCAGTACTCTTTCTTAATCACGGGTATATCGACCCTGCCGTTTATACCAACGGAAGGGGGCTTAAACGTGAGCAAGACTATTTAGCAAGAAACGGCTATGTGGTCATCCATAGTGATTATCGCGGGCACGCTCAGTCTGATGCAAACCCCGTAACCACACAAAAGATCGGCGAAAGTGGATATGGAGACGATATTATCGGCGGAATCGCGGCCTTTAAATCACTTAATCCAGACTTTGCGCACGTCAATCAGATCGGTATGCTGGGCCACTCCATGGGTGGCGGCGTGACCATGCGAGTAGCTGTAGCCAGGCCAGAGATTGTACAGGCAGCGGTTCTCTACGCACCAGTGAGCAGCGACTACTTAGACAACTTGAAGAGGTGGGGGCTTGATCGTGTCGCCCCAAGCGAAGTAGAGAAATTAAAAGATACTAGTGGACAATGGAACCAAGAAGCACTCGCTCCATATTCACCCATGTCATATTTCGACCGCGTGCAAACACCATTCATGATCCACCATGGAACCCTCGACAAAGACGTCCCCATCCAATGGAGTAAAGACACTCTCAACAGACTAAACAGAGCCCAAGGAGATCACAAAGAAAAAGCCATCTACCACGAGTATGCAGGTGAAGGACATGAATTCGGACCCCAATGGACCAAATTTATGGAGCGCAATCTCAAATTCTTTGATGAGCATTTAAAAACAATAGACTGAAATAGTAAAAAATTCAGCACTTTAGCCTCCTTACCACACCTAAGTAGTAGGGTATAAAAACTATCCACAAGACTTTTTGACATATATGGTATAATATCCATACGAAAGTAAAAAAATCAAATGAAAATAAAAAAAGGATTCACCTTAATCGAACTATTGATTGTTATCGCAATCATTGGAATCTTGGCAAGTATTGTGTTAGCAAGTATGAAAAATGCCCGCGAAAAGGCAAAGGACGCTGCATTTATTTCATATGTAACATCAGTAATGAGATATATTGGGGCAGTTTCAAATACGGGAGATTTTTCAAAGTTGAAATATGAAGACTTTGATAAGTCAGATTATCCATACACAGTTGACCCTTGGTTTTGCTTTGGTGACTATTCAGAAGCTCCAGGTGGTTGTTGGGGTGGTCAGATGAATAATTCAAATATAATAGATGATATCTTAAAGAAAGACGGACCTTTACCCAAAGGTCAATTTGCGCCAAACACAAATCTAGGAGTAATAATTGGTATGGGAAAGTTAAAAGAAACAGATGAATTTATCGGACAAGCAAGTGTTTTGATTGTTGTGCCCGAAGATCGACTCCACATCTGCGATGCACTTAATATGTACAATTACTACGGCGGTGGTGGAATAGAGCATTGCGCAATAGTTTTTGAGCTTGGCACCAACAATGTTAAAAATCAATCAGGATTATTTCCAGGATACGATGACGGCGGGTATGGAGGCTAAAGCAATACGTAAAATTAATTTTGCCAGTTATTGCCTAGAAGATAACCGCATTGACGGAGGTGATACTATATAAAATATGAGATTAGTAAATACTGTAGTAGATATAATACGAAAAAAGTTAAATGAAAAATTTAACTTAATTTTATCAAGGAAAATGATAGTCTTAGTGATAACCGCCATAGTTTTACTGTGTATCTCTTTTTTTATCACATTGTCACAACCGTCGACATCAATGATAACAACACCAGCACCACAAATACCAGATCTATTTTGATAAACCGCAAACAGCTGTCATGATACTCCACGGAACGCTCGGCATAGACTTCCCCGTCCAATGGAGTAAAGACACTCTCAACAGACTAAACAGAGCCCAAGGAGATCACAAAGAAAAAGCCATCTACCACGAGTATGCAGGTGAAGGACATGAATTCGGAACCCAATGGACCAAATTTATGGAGCGCAATCTCAAATTCTTTGATGAGCATTTAAAGAAATAATATCAAAGAAAAGTATGTCAAAATTTAGATGTAGCTCAGGTTAACTCTGCAGTTCTTTGGTTGTACACTATTACAAACCCAAGTGGTGGAGCTTGCTGTGGTATACCGCCCGACCACAAGTCAAGAGATTTATAAAAAAGCCTACAATGACTCTCTCTTTTTGAACGAAAGGAATTTATTGAAGATATTTAGTTCATTGTTTAGCGAGTAAATATATTTTTAGATTCGATTGGTAAGAAGTTTAAAAGTAGTATCTATCCACATAGAAAAAACTGTTATATTAGATATGGTATAATGCTAAGTATAAAAATTTACGACAAAACTCTGCTCAAAGATTTACTAACCTAGGTGTAGTTTAACAAATATAATATGAAAAAATTAAATACATATTTTGATCGCATACGATTATGGATTGATCTAAAATTTAATCTTGTAACTCCTCGTTCAATCATAATACTCATTTTTATGTTTGCGTCATTTTTTCTTGTGTTTGTGTTTATTTTTGCGACGAAGGTGGATACGTCTGTAGATATGTCACCACCAATACTACCAGAAAGTGGTTGGTAGAATATCCCGAAATTTTTTTTGTAATTATCTCTCAGGTGGGCAAATCAAATCCATGCGCTGTTCTACATTTTGACTAAAGCAACCTAAACTATAGTTCTAAAACAAAATTATGAAGAAAAGACTGGGATTTACATTAATAGAGCTCCTTATCGTTATCGCAATTATAGGTATACTTGCAAGTATCGTGCTTGTTAGTCTTAATGATGCACGCGCTAAAGCTAAAGAAGCCTCATTCATTTCTTATATGACGCAAGTAACGAGGCTCGTCGGTGCTGTTGCAAATACTGAGGAATTTACAAAGTACCCACTTGGACCAGGCTTTACTTCTTGTCTGGGAGATTACTATCCAGATTCTAGTGACGAATGTTGGATTGGGCATTATGAACAAGATCCTGGTATGATAGAAATCATAAATAAAGTTGGTAAATTGCCACCTGGTCAATTATCACCATACGGCATAGGCGGAGCAACAATAGGTATTAATTGTAAAAGAAATTGGGTGCATATATTTGTACATGTTGGCGAAGGTCATCAAGACTTATGTGAAAAAATGAACATGGGTCCTTCTGGAAATAGCATGTGTGGAGTTGGATTTAGACTGAAGACAGACATTATTCGCACTGATGCAAATAATTTTTTCAATACTTGTCACTAAAGAATTTTAAGGTACCTGATGAAAGTGTAATTTCATCAGATAGTATCTCTAGATCATAGTATTTAAGTAATCATCATCCTCAATGATGAAAACACCAGCTCCAATACCAGATCTATTTTGATAAACCGCAAACAGCTGTCATGATACTCCACGGAACACTCGGCTTAGACTTCCCCGTCCAGTAAAGAAGAAGACACAATCAATCGCTACAACGATAATGATAAGGATGTTATCACCACAAATATTCAGGAGATGGACAAAAAAGAACGTCTAAAGAGCGAAGATGTAAAAAAAGCGAAACATATTTTGATTTATGTTATAGCTACAACCTTTGTACTTGTGATGACTTTTTTGTACGTAATCACCTCTCCCAGTGGAGGTGCATGCTGCGATATGCCACCAGGCACATCTCCAAGAGTTCAGGAAGGGACGTACAGAGAATACTTGTGGTGGGAACGAAAAAATAATTTTAAGAATTTATTTGGGTTATAATATTATGTATCAATATACGGATACAAGATAAGCTATATTGGAAAGTCAGAGATACTTGGCAAAGTATAAATAATCAGATATGAAAAGCACTTCTACAGCCTACGAAACAATTTCTGGACGAGTTTTAGAAGCAGGAGATCGATTTGAGCACGTGATGGCACTGACACTTGATCCAGCATCAGATTTCAAAAGTGGACTTATCCGCTGTATTGTTTCTAGGGAGGGAGATGTAGGTACGGAAGGATTTGTAGATCGTAGTGAGCTTTTTCTAGTTGATACAGACTCCTCTGATCAATTGATCATCGGACAAAAATGCGTCATTGCAAAAGAAGATGAGATCGTCACAAGACTGTTGCATAATATTATAGCCAATCATGGAGACGGATGGGAATACCTCGGACATGAGGACCCAGATTTACATATAGGTGATGATGAACGAAAGCATTTGTACTTCACTATGCCATTTTTGCAAAAGGGTAATGACATCATGATCATCCTACTTGGGCATGCTGTAGGCGATAAGCTCAACACGCTAGAAATGACCATGTCTGTACTGATGCAGTCTGATGAAAAAATACTAGATATTAGCGACATCGCCAAAGAGTTGAGCTTTGCTCCAAAGTCAAGTACCGGCATCAGGCATCATCTGATAGAATCAGCAGATAGGGTAAGTGGTTCATGGGTTTCTCTTGTGCGAGTAGTCCATGCAAAAAATGAAGGAGGGCTATGGCAACGTGGAGAAGTAGTTTTGCATCCCCACAAGGCAGGTATTCCATGGATCGCAGAACATGCTCCACCAGGTCCATTGCTACCACAGTCATTTGTCGACCTCGGTCCAGGGCGAAGGCTCGGCATAATGAACGGTCGCAGCGCTTCAAGTCTAATAGATGGTGAAAAAGTATTTGGACCATTTACGATCGGACTATTTATCTATAACTACGAAGAGGGAAAGATCGAGTGGATCTCACCGAAAAGTATCATTGAAGATAAACAAGCGAGAAGTGTCACATTTGCAAGTGAATTTGTAGAGAATCAAGACAAAACTGGAACACTCTACGCCCACATAGTATAGTGGTCCCACAAAACTAGACACCCCTTTAAGATCCATTTGCTAAAATGGAATTATGAGAAAAAAATTCACACACACCTTCAAATCAAAGGTAGCCCTAGAGGCACTTACAAGTGGTAAGACGA
>Ga0209187_1002333_pt1 | contig 18336 bp, 10 predicted proteins | sample BantaG_FD_187430 | JGI IMG/M metagenome (GOLD analysis project Ga0209187, IMG submission 187430) | Marine algal microbial communities from Bantry Bay, Ireland - BantryBay_4 metaG (SPAdes) (version 2) | ecosystem: Host-associated > Algae > Red algae > Unclassified | place: Bantry Bay, Ireland...
AATTCATGTGGTATACCTTAAGAGCGGCGGTGAGTCTATTCTTGATTTAGGAAGTATGGATGGAGAATACCATGTTTCTTGGTACAATCCGAGAAAGGTCGGTGAGCTTCAAAAAGGAAAAGTCAAATCGATATCGGGTTCTGGAAAGAAATCTTTAGGTATACCTCCGGTAAAAAAAGAGCGGGATAAGGACTGGGTGGTTTTGGTTAGAAGAAAATAGACTTTAATCTCTTTTTCAAACCTTAAACATTAGGATTTAAACAACCAATTAATAATACAGTTATGATAGCAATTATTTCTTTTATTGGATTTACGGTACTAGTTGCAGTAATAGCTTATTTGGCCACGAGAAACACCAATGAGAACTCGGCCGACGGCTATTTTTTAGCAGGTCGAAGCCTTACAGCAGGTGTGATAGCGGGTTCCATATTACTTACCAATTTATCTACCGAACAGATTGTGGGTTTAAATGGTCAGGCATATATTGAAGGGATCTTGGTTATGGCTTGGGAAACGCTAGCAGCAATAGCAATGGTGGTTACTGCGTTATTTTTATTGCCAAGATACCTTAAGCAAGGTCTAACTACTATTTCAGAATTTTTATCGGATAGATTTGATGTAGGTACAAAGACATGGACCTCGGGCTTATTTCTTACGGGATATGCAATTGTGTTGTTACCGGTTATACTATATTCAGGTTCGTTAGCTATTGTGGGGATGTTTGATATTCCCGAACTCTTAAATATTACTAAAACCCAAGCGATATGGGTAACCGTTTGGGGCATAGGAATTATAGGTTCGATTTACGCAATTTTTGGCGGACTAAAAGCCGTTGTCGTTTCAGATAGTATCAACGCTATTGGCTTGCTTGTAGGAGGTCTGCTGATTCCTGTATTCGGTTTGATGGCCATTGGAGACGGAAGTATAATGGATGGAGCATCGGTACTTATGGCATCGAACCCCGAAAAATTTAAATCCTTGGGAAGTGAAACGGCATCAGTACCCTTTACCACGATATTTACGGGTCTTATGTTGGTTCAACTATTCTATTGGGGAACCAATCAGCAAATCATTCAACGTGCGTTAGGAGCTAAAAACTTGGCTGAGGGACAGAAAGGGTTAATGCTGGCGGCTTTTATTAAAATTTTGGGTCCTCTTATCGTTGTATTGCCCGGTATAATAGCCTATCATCTTTTTGAAGGAAAACTGGAAAATGCGGACCAAGCCTATCCCATGTTGGTCAGAGAGGTACTCCCCGATTATTTTGTTGGTTTCTTCGCTGCAGTACTTTTTGGGGCAATTTTGAGTTCTTTCAATAGCGTTCTTAACAGTTCTGTAACCTTATTTGGAATAGATATTTACAAGGAACATATAAATAAAAAAGCCGATGAATCCTTAATAGTCAAAAGAGGTAAGACTTTCGGTATTTTGCTTGCTGTATTCGCCATGTTCATAGCGCCTTTTATTGCAAATGCCGATAGCCTTTTTGCTTATTTACAAGAGGTTAACGGTATTTATAGCATTCCAATTCTTACTGTTTTTGTCATTGGTTATTTAACAAAACGAGTGCCGCCTATTGCTGGAAAAATCGGTATTGCTTTGGGTTCATTACTCTATATACTAAGTCAGTTTGTACTAAAACCTTTTCTAGTGAGCAATGCATTGGATAAAGCATCGGCGAGCGGTATTACAGATAGTGTTAGCTTAGCCTTGGTTGAGGCAGAAGCCTATCCACACTTTTTGCATATTTGTGCGATTCTCTTTCTGTTAAATGCAGGTATCATGCTACTTATCGGAAGAATTTGGCCAGCTCCTCAGCCTTACGTACAAGAATATACCAAAAAAGTAGTTATCGAACCTTGGAAATATGCAAAACCTGTGGGCTTGGTCATTTGTTTGGTAGTCGTAGGTATCTATATCTATTTCGCCTAAAGCACTAAGCATGCCTGCAACCTGTTTGGGAAAAAAATGGCTGCAAGTTATAATGCTAAAATTATTTTGTAATTGATTTTGAATAAAAAAACTATTCGACAAATTCAACTAACCCAAAGCGATTGGCCTGATGTACATTTTTTGAAATATCATAAATAGGAAAAATAGTAGAGGTCGACCTTCGATTTCCTTCCGCATCATTACGATCTTGGCGAATAGCTAAAAAGGCCCACTTGTTTCCTGTTGATACTGGTACAACTTGTCCAATTTTCCGAAATTTGAAATGGGAATCGCTATTTCCATAGTCCAGCCAACATCATTATCATCCTTGTCGTTGATCGTGCCATCAAAAATTACTTCAACTTGAAAATCAGGATTAAATCCCTTGAAGCCCAAATCTTCTCCTTTATAAAAATCGTTAAAATATATGAAATCGTTTGAAGCTTTGTTTAGGTTTAGCTGGTAACCAAAATGTGTATCTAGACTATCAGGTGCAGTTATAAAAAAGATTTCCGCGCAATCATCTAAATAGAGTTCGCCATCTCGTAAAGTTTCACGGGCAGTAAGGTCTTTATCTTTCATACCATAAAAAAGATAAATGTGTTTTTCATCCCAAAGCATCCGTAAAGTAGTTTGTTGGTCGTCATCTGGCTGGTCTATATTATAGAAATAATCCAAATTTCGAGATTCTGTTCTTTGCCAGATTTCTTCGTTCATTTTACCATCTACTAAGATAACTTCTGAATTTTTAGTTGCATTGAAAGTGGGTTGTTCTCCTAAAGACAGTTTCTTCTCTGATTGAGCGGTTACAAATAAGGAAAACCCCAATAAAATACATAATAAGGTCAATTTTACGGTGTTTTTTATCTTAGCTATTCGTTGGTCATTACTTTTGCCCATAAATTATTCTTGTACGTTTCTAATGAGGTCTTTAAAAGGCGTTTTGCCTCTTCTTTATTGCCAAGTCCCATATTACCCATAGCCTCTAATAGATACGATTGTGAAATGGCTTTTTTATTAGTCGCCGATGCTTCCTCTACAGCTACTAAAGCATTATTATTTCCACCTATTCTAAGGCTTTTACCGAGTGAAATGAGACCCTTATATACTTCTGAGGCTTTGTCTGAATCGCCTAATTGTTCAAGTGCTTTGGCTTGATAATATTGCAAATCGTACATGCGGCGACCATTTACCGCTGAAGCACTTTTTTGATACGCCTCTTTAGCTTTTTCGGCATTTCCACTTAGCGCATAAGCCTCACCCATTAGATAATAAATCATTGCATTCTTCTCATCGTTAGTTGGCTTGCCCACCTCAAGATTTTCAGGATATTCCAAAGCTCTTTTTAAATGTGAAATGGCTTTATCATATTCCTTATTATGGATAAGTTCTTTGGCTTTTAAAGTGTGTGCATCAACGTAATGCCAATACGTTTCGCGACCACCTTCCCAAGTTCTAAAGTGATGGGTGTCTAAAAACTGGATGGCTTCATCGTAGTCACCTTTTAGATTTAAGAGTTGAACTAAAGTTTTAGGAGCGGCCACATCCTCTCGGACTACAGTAATATTTTCCTTTAGGATTTTCAAATTTTCCTTGAAGTCCTCATCTGATTCATCATAGTACTTTGAAAGCTCTGAGAACCAAAGCGGATTGTTTTTATTTAAGGCAATCGCCTTGGTCATATTCGCAATTGCCTCCTTCGGATTCTTGTTCGTATAAAATTCCCCAAAAGCCAGATTACGCCAAACCATAGCGTCTACATTTTCAGAAGTACTTGCCTTTTTCCAAGCGGCAATGGCATCTTCAGGGCGATTGTCATACAAAAGATTGCCTAATAAATAGTTGGCTTGCGAATTGTTCGCATCGGTTATAATAGCTTCTTGTAAGACTGTTTCGGTTTCAGCACGGTAGGGGAAAGAATAATCTAGAGCGCAGTTTTGCGCACTCGCTAAATATGTAGTTGCTTTATCTATAGCTCCGTTCTGGTTGTGTAAATAAGCTAGGTAATAATGCACTAGCGGATTTTTCGGAGTATCAAGTCCTGATAAGAGATTGATTCCATCTTCCCAAAGTCCAGCATTCATGTAATTGGTTGCAACCTCTAAATAGTTATTTTCAATATTCTGCATGTTTTTGCGCCAATCGGCCATATTCATTTTTCCAGATAAAAGATTTTGCTCATAAAGTGCTGCAAAATTCAGAGGGTCGAATATCAACTGTTCTTCTAGGATACTTTCTGCTTTTTCAGTATTTCCGCTTTTCCGCAATAATGCGGCATACAAAACAGTAATGCGACTATCTCTGGTATTTGTCGAATAGGCCTCCTTTATATATTCCATCGCCTTGACAAGATTGCCTTTCTGATTTTCAATTTGCGCTAGTTGATAATTGCCCGCGGAAAGCCATTGGTAGTACCACGTTGACCTCGCCAAATCTTTATAAGCTTTCTCAGCATTCCCTAAAGCTTTGTGCGCCAATCCTCTGAAATAGAAGATTTCGCCTTCTTGGGGTTGGTAATATTGCACACTCAATTTCTCTGCTGCAGTTTGAAAATAGTTCAAGGCTTCCTGATATTTCATTTGGTTAAGGCGACGTTGCCCTAAGGCGATATTTGTTCGGTAGTCATTAGGGGACTTTTCTAAGGCAGCCAAATAGTAGTCATCAGGATTTTTTCCCGGTCGATTGAACTGTTCTACAAATCGTCCTGTCAGATATAAGTCTTCGACGGATTCATATTCCGATACTGCTTTTATTTCATCTTGCTTTTCAGGAAGTTCTGGCTTTTTAAGTTTTTGCGGTTGATAGGAGATCAATTCTTTTCCTTCGGAATTAAATAATGCCACCTGCAGCTGATATTCATCTAAAGGCTTTCGACTTTTAAAGGTTGCCGTAAAAGGAGTAGCGGGGTCGATATCGATTGCCTTTTCTGCTAAAACGATGTCTCCGCTTTTCAACACCAGTTTAGCGTTTTTATATACGGAAGTTGTATTAAACCCATAAAATACATTCTTTGTATTTCGCATCTGCAACGTTACGGAAGCTTCTGTATTAGAATTTTTGACGACCTCTAAATCCCGAAGGGGATACCAATAGTTTTTGGCATCTTTTACAGAGTGGGGAAGTATCCAACTGTAATCGGGTTGGTTGTTAGAGAAAGTACCCGTCATTAACTCAACGTAGGCCTTCCCATCATCCGTAAGTTTTCTTCTGGCATTTTGTCCTTGCAATCCAGGGCCGAATTGCCATAATTTCGAAGCACTATTTTCATGCGGGTCACCGACATGAACCGTACCTGCTTTTTGAGCGTAATCATATCCTCCTATAAATCCTTCTTCAACATCCCACATAAAAAATGATACGGGATTCGGGTGATTCTTCCACCAAGTCAAATCTACTCCCTCAGCGTAACTGGTTCTTCCATAATCATTGGTAGCATTGGAAAAAGGCCATTGAATGAAGCTATTATTATTATGAAAAACCCCTATTTCTTGACTAGGTGGCCAAAAGGTTCTGAAATCATCATTTGAGGTGATGGCAACATTTGCCCAAAAGAGAAATGTTTTGGTGAGGGTATTCGTGTTATTTATTCGATAGTCAACTTCGATATATGATTTGCCAGGATGCAAGGTCATGCCGATAACGCCGCGCATGTCCATCGTTTTTTCGGTTTCACCAATCCATACTGTGGCACTTCCATCCGTATTATTAACCAAACGGTAATCACTTTTAAGCATCGTGGATGTTCGGTGGTGATGCGGGAAACACCATTCGATTCCCCCTGAAACCCAAGCGCCCAATGTACCTATCAAATCGGGTTTGATAACACTATTGGTATGAAAAAGTTCGTGCCCATTGGTCTTATCTATTGCTGAAAAAAGGCGGCCGCCAAATGCCGGAAGAACTTTCACCTTTATGTATTCATTTTCTAAATACACCATCTCATAAGTTACGTCTATCAAAGAATCACCTAGCTTGGTTTGAGAAGGATATGGATAGACCTTACCTTGTGCACCCTGCACTCCCCTACCCGTGTAAAAAATTGGACTGACTTCATCAACTCCCTTTTGATAAGTGGGAATGACTTCGGTACCTTCATAAGCATTAACTTGGGCAAGGGTATTTGAAGAGCACACAAAATAAATACACAATATACCACCTAGGGTTTTGGATAAATTAATAATTCTCATTTTTATGTTTTAGTTAAAAGACTTTACGGAAACTCAGGATGAACAAGTTATTGAAAACCAATATATTTTGATATCATACAATTAAAATGATTTAACCATATTTTACCATTAAATTGTTTGTAGAGAAAGTTTCAAAGTTTTGATTTGTAACCTCAGGTTACTGCTTTTCGAAAAAGGCGTAAATAATAAAGGTATCGATTTCGCAAGTAGTAAGGGTACGCGTATTCCTGAGATAACTTTGCACCATCTTAGGGCTTCCCGAGTGTCTCTTGTAATACTGGTACTCCACTAAAAAAATATTTTTTGACTTACGAAACTACCTTATATTACATCTACACCACATAAATCTGCACTTTCACAACAAAACGGCTTTTTTAAGATACCTTATTAGTGACCTTTATACAAATTGGTGGTCTTAACCTTTAACACAACCAATTTCTAACCATTATTTCAGTAATTATGAAAGTAGTTCCCCAACACTTCAAAATGTCAAAAGTTTCTTGTAAATTTTTGGCTTTAGCCTTCGTTTTGTTTCTCACATCTGTAATGAACGCCCAGTTAAGTGATCTTCATTATTTACCACCGCTAAAGCAAATTTCGAATAACCAAGCCATTCGACAACAAGCATTTTATTTATCGACTCCAGAGACATCTGCATTCAATGTGCAGGTCTTTAGAGGCACAGGTACAACTGCAATAGCTACGTTGAATATTTCCAATGCAAGCCCAGAGCAGTATAATGTATCAGATGGTGACAATCAAATAACCCTGGTCGGCAACACCAATACAGGAGTTGTATTGAACTCAAGTGGTCTTAGATTTCAATCTACAGGAGGGCAAAAATTCTATGTCAATTATAGAGGAAGATCAAGTGCTCAAGCGACTTCACTGACTTCGAAAGGAAGACAAGCGCTAGGTACACTATTCAAATGGGGAGGTATTCCCAACAGGGCGAATAACAATAATTTGACGACGACTTTGGGCATCATGGCCACTGAAGATAATACGGTAATAGATATTTATGGATACGATCCTGGTTGCGAGTTCAGATTACAAAATGACGCTGACGGCCTCACCGATGATACTTATCGAATAAATCTGAATGCGGGGCAATCCTTTGTTTTTGAAGCTCGTAAAGCTGAAACTACTGCTAATATTGATGGTTGGTTGGGTGCTACCATTCAATCCAATAAAAAAATAGCCATCAGTAATGGAGGCCTAAATGTAGGAGTTAGAGCATCTTCGGGTAGCAGAGATGCTGCAATCGACCAACCTGTACCGCAGAATGTAATTGGTCGTGAATATGTTTTTGTAAGGGGAAATGGAACCAATGAAACTGAATTCCCTATCATTATAGGCACCCAAAACGGAACCGATATTTTTGTAAACGGATCCGCTACTCCAATTGCCACCATAAACAATGGTGATTACTTTATTATACCCGGCATAAACTATTCCAATTTTAGTGCTGGTGGAAACATGTTCGTGACCACAAGTAAAGATGCTTATGCCTATCAATGTCTTGCGGGGTCGACGGGCATACAGACTATTGGCTTGAACTTTATAGCTCCCGTAAACTGCTTATTGCCAGACAATCTGAATAACATACCGAACATTCGAAATGTAGACGGGTTGAATTTTAACGGAGGAATAACGATTATAGCATCAACGACCACTCCCGATTCCAACATCAACGTAACCGATGGCAACGGTTCGGTAAATGGATCGACCTTAACAAGTAATCCCGTAAATGGTTCGGCAGATTGGAAATCGTTTTACGTACCCAATTTAACAGGTAATGTTTCTGTGCAGTCAACAGGGCCGATTGCCGTAGGCTTTTTGGGGGTAAATAGCAACGCGGGTATAGCTGGTTATTTTTCAGGCTTTGATACCGTGCCCATTGTAGAGTTGGATATTACTGGAGGCGGTTGTCTGCCGGGTTCGGATGTTATAGAGATCACCGATGGCTTTGACACATACCAATGGTTTCAAAATGGGGTTTTGATTCCCGGGGAAACAACAAACGCATATACTCCTTCGGCTCCCGGAGACTTTTTCGTACAAGTTTCCAAAGGATCTTGTACATATGATTCATCCGTGATATCGGCTTACAATTGCGACCCTGAATTAGTGGTGAACAAGACAGCGGACACCAATACCATTTTAGAAGGCGATGCGGTCGTATTTACTATTACAGTGGAGAACTTTGCAGTAGACGCGGCTACAAACCTGACACTGACCGATATACTTCCTGATGGATTGAATCCCGATTCTGCCACACCAAGTTTTGGAAGTTGGAACAGTCCAGATTGGACCATCGGAACACTATACCCAGGGGAAATACATAATCTGACAATTAATGCGACTGCAGGGTCATTATCAACGGAAATTTCAGTTACGAATACCGTTACCAATGCCCAAGATCAGACCGATAGCAATGCACTGACAGATGACCCCTCGGAAGTGGTCACAATTCAACCTAAACCAGATAGTGATGGTGATGGTATAAATGATGAGGACGAAGCATCTTTTGGAACGGACCCCAATAATCCTGATTCTGACGGTGATGGAATTTTAGATGGACAAGAAGTTTATGTTGATGGATCGGACCCAAACAACGATTGCGATTCTGTTGGGGGTAACCCATTACCGACATCGGATTGCGATGGCGATGGAATAACCAATGGTACAGAATGTGGAAACAACACATCTTCGGTTGTAATTACCGGGGATATCAATTCCACAACTACTGGAGGATATCCAATTACTATTTCTGAAAATGGACAAAATGGCTCAGGAAATGGTTTGGAAGTGATTACCGATTTTACGCTTGAGACCACCTTGGGAACCAACGATATGTATAGCGGTTGTGATATCACAATGATTTCGACCAATTTTGACGACGGTTTACAATTTGAATTGAACAATGTTCCTGTACTTTACTTTGACCAATCACACTGGCAAAGTCAACCTGCATTTTCATCGGGCGGTATTTTTGATTCGGATGCAAGTGGAAGTTGGACTCCATGGACCGGAGAGGGAAGCCCCCAAATGATTATCAAAAGTATCGGTACAATCGAATTGTTCGTAACCACTACGGCTGGTACGCGAGTGAATGCACTACCTTATATGGACAGTACGGTTGCTGGATGGGTTTTGGCCAATTTCACAATCGATTGTCTGAACGCAACTAATTTTAAGATAGGAAATGCAAATAACAGTGGCCCCGGAGCAATGACCGGTCTTGTTATTAACGCGAATGTGTATGTCTGTACCGATTCCGATGGCGACAGCACTCCTGATTCCTTGGATACTGATAGCGATAATGATGGAAATCCAGATAGCACAGATCCAAACCCTACAGTTCCAACAGCTACGAATGATAATACAACGGCAGACGTTGGAGTTCCAAAGACCATCAACATTGTTAGCAATGATGATTTTCTAGTAGGTAGCACCTTAACCGATATTGGTGGGGGCACCGCAAACGGTACTTTTAGCTTTAATGATGCCACGGGAGAAGTTACTTATAACCCTGTTGCTGCTGATAACAATAGTACGAGAACCATAAACTACCAAGTCTGTAACGGTGCGGTATGCGCAACCGCCACCATATTTATTACAGTTCCTAGCTGTTCAGATGCGGATGGTGATAATATTTGTGATGTCGATGACCCTAATCCGAACGACCCTTGTTTACCAATGAGCGACACGAATTGGCAAGCACAGGACACAAATGATTGTGATGCTGATGGCTTAACCGATGCAGAGGAAGCGTCTGCGGGAACCGATCCGAATATAGCCGATACTGATGGTGATGGAATTAATGACGGCCAAGAAGTAAATACAGATGGTACCAGCCCACTTGATGATTGCGAATCGGTTGGTGGTACTCCACTTGGCACAAGTGATTGTGATAACGATGGCTTGACCAATGACGAGGAAGTAGCAGCGGGTACAGACCCTAATGTTGCCGATACCGATGGTGATGGCATCAATGATGGCCAAGAAGTAAATATAGATGGCACTAACCCTTTAGATTCTTGTGAGTCCAATGGAGGCACCCCATTGGGAACAGCAGATTGTGACAACGATGGTTTGACCAATGATGAGGAAACTACGGCGGGTACAGACCCGAATAATCCAGACTCAGATGGCGATGGTATAAATGATGGCCAGGAAGTGAATACAGATGGCACCGACCCACTTAATGATTGTAGTTCAAATGGTGGAACGTCGGCAGGTACAAGTGATTGTGATAATGATGGATTAACTAATGACGAAGAGGTTATTGTAGGTACAGACCCTAATATCGCTGATACCGATGGTGATGGTATTAACGATGGTCAAGAAGCGAATACCGATGGAACCGATCCCCTTGACTCTTGTGAGTCAAACGGTGGCACACCATTAGGAACAGCCGACTGTGACAACGATGGCCTTACCAATGATGAGGAAACTACGGCGGGTACAGACCCGAATAATCCAGATTCAGATAGTGATGGAATCAATGATGGCCAGGAAGTAAATACAGATGGTACAGATCCTTTGGATGATTGTGAATCGGTTGGTGGTACTCCATTAGGCACAAGTGATTGCGATGGAGACGGAAATCCAAACGACACTGACCCTAACCCAAATACGGCCACAGCGGTAAATGATAATACCAGTGCCGATGTTGGTGTCCCCGTAACAATAAATATAGTCGCCAATGACGACTTTTTACCGGGAAGCACTTTGACTGATATAGGAGGAGGCAATACCAACGGAACATTCAGTTTCAACAATGCTACGGGAGAAGTTACCTATACTCCGGTAGCAGCCGATAACAACAGTACACGAACAATAAACTATCAAGTGTGCAATGGTGCGGTATGTGCCACAGCAACCATATTCATAACGGTACCTAGTTGCTCCGATACCGATGGAGACAATATTTGCGACATCGATGACCCTGCACCCAATGATCCATGTATACCCATGTCAAATACCGACTGGCAACAGCAAGGAACAAACGACTGTGATGCCGATGGTTTGACAGATGATGAAGAGATTACCGCTGGCACCGACCCGAATATTGCCGACACAGACGGTGATGGCATTAATGACGGGCAAGAAGTAAATACCGATGGTACAAACCCTTTGGATGATTGTAGTTCAAATGGTGGAACTCCTTTGGGCACGAGCGATTGCGATAACGACGGATTGACAAATGATGAAGAAGTAGCTGCAGGCACCGACCCTAATGTTGCCGATACCGATGGCGATGGCATCAATGATGGGCAAGAGGTAAAAGTTGATGGATCGGATCCTTTGGATGACTGTAGTTCCATTGGCGGAACACCCCTTGGCACCAGTGATTGTGATGGTGATGGTTTGACCAACGATGCCGAAGCAACAGCAGGTACAGACCCTGAAGTTGCCGACACTGATGGCGATGGTATTAATGATGGACAAGAGATAAATACCGATGGCACGAACCCGCTAGACGATTGTGAATCCATTGGTGGAACTCCTTTAGGTTCAAGTGATTGTGATAATGATGGTTTGCCTAACTCAGAAGAGAATACTGCCGGCACTGATCCAAACAATCCTGATTCGGACGGAGATGGAATCAATGACGGACAAGAAGTAAATACGGATGGTACAGATCCTTTGGATGATTGTGAATCGGTTGGTGGTACTCCATTAGGCACAAGTGATTGTGACGGTGACGGTCTGACCAATGATGAAGAAGCTACTGCAGGAACCGACCCGAATGTAGCTGACACTGATGCCGATGGTATCAACGATGGGCAAGAGGTGAATACCGATGGCACCGACCCTCTTGACTCTTGTGAGTCGAACGGAGGTACGCCGCTAGGAACAGCCGATTGCGACAATGACGGCCTTTCAAATGATGAGGAAGCGACTGCCGGAACTAATCCGAATGTTGCCGACACCGATGGTGATGGTATCAGCGACGGACAAGAGGTAAATACTGACGGTACTGATCCACTTGACGATTGCGAATCCGTAGGCGGAACTCCACTTGGCACGAGCGATTGCGATAATGATGGTCTGACCAATGATGAAGAAGATACTGCAGGAACTGACCCGAACGTCGCCGACACTGATGGCGATGGTATCAGCGACGGGCAAGAAGTGAATACCGATGGCACCGACCCTCTTGACTCTTGTGAGTCGAACGGAGGAACGCCTTTAGGAACAGCCGATTGCGACAACGATGGCCTAACCAATGATGAGGAAGCGACTGCCGGCACAGACCCCAATGTAGCCGACACCGATGGTGATGGTATCAGCGATAGTCAGGAAGTAAATACCGACGGTACCGATCCACTTGACGATTGCGAATCCGTAGGCGGAACTCCACTTGGCACGAGCGATTGCGATAATGATGGTCTGACCAATGATGAAGAAGATACCGCAGGAACTGACCCGAATGTCGCCGACACTGATGGCGATGGTATCAGCGACGGGCAAGAAGTGAATACCGATGGCACCGACCCTCTTGACTCTTGTGAGTCGAACGGAGGAACACCTTTAGGAACAGCCGATTGCGACAATGATGGCCTGACCAATGATGAGGAAGCGACCGCCGGCACAGACCCAAATGTAGCCGACACCGATGGTGATGGTATCAGCGATGGTCAGGAAGTAAATACCGATGGTACAGATCCTTTGGATGATTGTGAATCGGTTGGTGGTACTCCACTAGGCACAAGTGATTGCGATAATGATGGCTTGACTAACGACGAGGAAGCGACCGCGGGCAGCGACCCCAACCTTGCCGATACCGATGGTGATGGCGTCAACGACGGAGAAGAGGTCTTAAATGGCTCTGACCCTTTAGATGCTTGTGATCCGGATAACAGTAATGCACTTTGCGACTCCGATGGTGACGGACTCACAGATGGCGAAGAAGAGATTTTAGGTACCGACCCGAACAATCCAGATTCTGACGGAGATGACATCAATGATGGACAAGAGGTAACTGACAATACGAATCCTTTGGACGATTGTGATTCTGACGGTGGAACTCCTTTGGGTACAAGTGACTGCGATAATGACGGTCTAACGAATGATGAAGAAGCTGCCTTAGGAACAGACCCAGAAAATGCCGATTCGGATGGAGATGCAATCAATGATGGGCAAGAAGTTTCAGATGAGACTAATCCCTTAGATCCATGTAGCGCAATTGGTGGAACGCCTCCCGATGGCATTATGTGTGATATCATCATAGATAGTGACTTGGTAAGCCCCGGTATCAATGGCGGTGCGTTTAAAATAAACAACATTGAGTCATATCCTAACAATACGGTACAAATCTACAACAGATGGGGTGTTCTTGTCTTTGATGTAAGTGGTTATGATAATAGTGGCAATACCTTTCGAGGTATTTCTGGTGGAAGGGCGACCATTCAAAAGAACGAAGAGCTACCTCCTGGAGTTTACTTTTATATCATACAATATGGCGACGGCCAACAATCAAGAGTAAAAAATGGATACCTATACGTAAACAGATAAAAAAAAGCATCATTTAAACCCCCGAATAAAAAAGATGAAAAAACTGATAATAAGCCTTGTGCTTTTGACTACCTCGACATGGTGTCTTAAAGCACAACAAGACGCCCAATACACGCAGTACATGTACAATACCATATCAGTCAATCCAGCCTATGCAGGTTCGAGAGGGGTTCTCAGTATCGCAGGTTTACACCGTTCGCAGTGGGTAGGTTTAGATGGTGCTCCCAACACACAAACCCTAAACCTACATACCCCCGTATCTGAGCGAGTGGGTTTAGGACTTTCAATTGTGAATGATGAAATCGGTAACGGTACAAACCAAGATACCTATTTTGATTTGGCCTTCTCCTATACCATTCCGACCTCAACTACCGGAAAATTATCGTTTGGTGTTAAAGCTGGAGGGCATTTATTAAACATCGATTTTAACCAGCTTCAAAACTTCGACCCTTCGGCTTCGAATACAGCCGCGAATATTGATAAGAGGTTTTCTCCCAATTTCGGGGCAGGCATTTATTACCATACCCAAAACTTTTATGCAGGTCTTTCAGTTCCAAACTTCTTGCAGACCGAGCATTTTGATAATTCAGGCACTAGTGCATCGTCTCTGGCGACCGAACGAATGAACTGGTATCTCATATCAGGTTACATTTTCGACCTCAATCCAAACTTGAAATTTAAACCCGCAGTTCTTTTCAAAGTAGTTGAGGGCGCTCCTTTACAGGCTGACATTTCAGCGACTTTCTTAATGAACGATAAATTTTCATTGGGTGCCGCTTATCGATGGGATGCTGCGCTAAGTGCACTAGTGGGGTATCAACTAAATGAAAAATTCATGGTGGGACTGGCATACGATCGTGAAATCACCGAGCTGGGTAATTCTGTCTTCAATGATGGTTCTTTTGAGATTTTTCTACGATTCGAACTCGCTACACGTTATAAAAATGTACTAACACCTAGGTTCTTTTAGAAAAAAGCGGCTTGTGATAAACCGCGGCTTTTTAGTTTTTTCCATCATATAGCAAAAAGGGAAATATTATACTTACTTGATTTCAATTCAATAAAAAAACCGATTACCTATCGTAATCGGTTTTTTAGTACTAGACACAAAATCTAATTATTTCGAAACTATCACAAAATCTGATTTGCGATTAACAAAGTGCTCTTTTTCACTACATTTAGAGCTATCCGGCGCAATCATTTTTCAAGCGATATTCACCATAACCATTTGCGCTTTCGATGCGGTCAATATCGATTCCCTGAGCTATGAGATACATCCTTGTTGATTTAGCTCTATCGTCCGAGAGCTCTAAATTAAAAATATCGGTTCCTCTAGAATCGGTATGGGATTCTATTTTGATTTTTATCGCTGGAAACTCCCGCATAGCGAACAACACCTTCTCTAGCTCTAATTCCGCACGTGTAGTGATATCCGATTTGTCATAATCAAAGTATATCGGATCAACTTTAATTTTCTCGATATCCCCGTCTTTTTCTACAAGACTTTCAAAAGGAGTTAAATATATCATATTGTCGGTAGATGGTTCATCAACCGCTTCCCCTGTTGAAATGTCAACGGTCTCCTTTGAATGACTCCCTTTGTAAAACACCAGCTTGTTGTCTTTGTTGCAAGGCAGTACCGCATTATAATATCTATTTTCATTGGTTCGAAGAATATATACCAATTCGTCGGTGGTATTGCTCATCTCTAAACTAGCTTCTACAATGGGTTCGTTGGTTATTTTATCAAGTACGTACCCAGAATATTCCAGACAATGAACGGGTTTAACCTTATCAAAGCGATAAATATCGCATCCCCTTTTCCTCCGGTCTGTTGGAGGCAAAATACCCGTTACCTTTTTCCTTTTCCCGAATGAAAAGAGAAATCATCCATGGTGCTATTAATAGGTCTTCCCATATTTACGGGCATAGCGTACTCCGTTTTTGAGAAAATTACTGAGCCGAAAATATCCAGTCCCCCATTGCCATATTGTCCATCTGAAGAAAAATAAATTCTTTCGTCCTGTATGAACGGAAACATTTCCCTGCCCGGGGTATTAATGGCGGGCCCAAGGTTCATGGGTTCAGAAAGTAGATCACCATCGGTATTGAGCTGCACCACATAAATATCGCTTTCGCCATAGCCACCAGACATATTCGACGTGAAATACAAAAACCTACCATCCGGACTAAGAGCAGGATGACCACATGAGTAATCTTAACTATTAAAACTAAGAGAGGTTACATTCACCAACTCGTTTCTCACAATTGTTCCTTGCAGAATATGCATGTTCAAAAGGCCGTCAGAATTGGCGTTTAATTTGTTTTTCTTTTTAAGATAGTTTCTGGTAAAATACACTGTTTCACCGTCCCTTGAAAATGTCGGTGTGGCATCGTGATAGGCCGATTCTAGATTATTCAAAACCTTCTCGGGAACGTACGTTTCGTCATTTGGATTTGTTAGATAAAGATCTAAATAAGGTTGTTTGTTCCATGGGAACAGAGTACCCTTAGATTTTGCGGTGTCTCGGGCAGATGCAAAAATTAGATGATTGTTATTGATTACTGGGCCAAAATCAGATTTAGGGCCATTTAGCATTAAATTGGAAACTGTATACTTCTCATCTTCTTGTTCAAGACTGTCAAGATATTTTTTTTAGGCAAGAATTATTTTTAACCTGTCTTTATCAGTATAGTAAACTGCTAGTGCGCGAGTTACTGTAATAAAGAGAATCAGTGAGTCAGCACCCCGTTTTTTAGCTGTTCCTCAACTATCCTATCATCTTCTCGATATACATAGTACGCATGATTATCAGTATCCAAAGATACCGCCTGTGCAACCTGCCCATCTACAAAATGAACTGCCGCCCTATCATCAACAGCGTAACCATCTGTTAAAGAGCCCTTTAAAATATTTTCGTGATACAAAGGTCTTCGCGATTTTTCAGAGTTGTAATGCGGACAATGACTTTTGTCTATTAATGCGAGTCCGCCAACGTTACTTAATGCTGCCGGTCTAGAGTCTGTAGTACCACCATTGAACCAACATAACGAACCTGCGCTACCGCCTCCCATGACCACCCCATATTCATACGCTTTTCTCAAAAGCACATCAATCCCCTGTACCTTCCAAATAGCTAACATATTCAGTGTATTGCCCCCACCGACGATGATAGCATCCATACGGCCAATGATTTCCGCGAAAGTTTCTTGCTGCTCGTACGAATTGATCCATACACGCAACACGTGTGGTTCAAGCCCCACTGCTGCGCAAACATCTTTCCATTTCTCAATATACTCTTCATCATCGCCGCTTGCGGTAGGTACAAAACAAATTTGAGGTCTTTCCTTTCCCGTCAATTCAGCAGTATATTTTACAAAAGCGGGAACCAATCTGCCGCTCCCGTAAACGAATAATTGCTTTTTCATAGTTTTCTTATGTATTCTATCTTCGAATTTAACAATACCTTTTCAAACAAGCTCAAATCTATAGAATGCTTATTTTTACAATCTAGTTGCCAGTATACCATGAAGGATATTTTTTACACCTACATTCAAGATTTACAGAATACAATTTGCTCCAAATTGGAAAAAATCGATGGGGAAGGGGTGTTTAAAGAAGATGAATGGGTCCGCCCCGAAGGTGGAGGCGGTCGTACTCGCATTATCGAAAATGGAGCTGTTTTCGAGAAAGGTGGAGTAAATATCTCTGCCGTACATGGCGCACTTCCTGATAGTATGCAAAAATACTTTGGCGTTGAAGATGCAGATTTCTTTGCCTGCGGCCTTAGTCTTGTGCTTCACCCTAAAAACCCAATGGTTCCAACGGTTCACGCCAATTGGCGCTACTTCGAAATGTACGATAAGACAGGTAAGATTGTTGACCAATGGTTTGGTGGTGGCCAAGATTTGACTCCGTATTATCTATTTGATGAAGATGCGACTCATTTTCATGCCATTTGTAAAAGAAGTTGTGATATTCATAATCCGACTTTTTACACTACCTATAAAAAGAAATGCGACGAATATTTCTGGAACACACATCGTAATGAGGCCCGCGGCGTAGGAGGATTATTTTTTGATTACTGCAAGGCTACTGACGAAATTACCATGCAAAATTGGTTCGATTTTGTATCGGAAGTTGGTGATAATTTTCTTGAGAGCTATGTGCCAATTGTCCAAAAAAGAAAAGAACTTGTTTATTCCGATGCGCAACGCAATTGGCAAGAAATTAGACGCGGACGTTATGTAGAATTCAACTTAGTGCATGATAAAGGCACGCTGTTCGGCTTAAAGACCAACGGCCGTATCGAAAGTATTCTAATGAGTCTACCACCGCATGTTCAGTGGGTATATGACCATAATCCTGAAAAAGGGAGTGACGAAGCCAAATTAATAGAGATACTTAAGAATCCGATAGATTGGCTTTAATAAACGGGAATACTAGTTTTAGATTTTTTCGATTTGACAATTCAAGAATTACCTGTTTACAGGGGTAAGGTCTATATTGAATAAGTTATACCTTTGAATTAAAATTAAAGATATATACGAAAGCTTAATCACTTATAAGCTTATCATAAATCTAATTACAACAATCATTATTGAATGAAAGATTTTTATTTCATTGTTGCAAAACTTTCATAAAAACCAATATAATTCGACTATTTGCTTACAAGACAACTGTAATTAT
>Ga0209187_1002336_pt1 | contig 18326 bp, 15 predicted proteins | sample BantaG_FD_187430 | JGI IMG/M metagenome (GOLD analysis project Ga0209187, IMG submission 187430) | Marine algal microbial communities from Bantry Bay, Ireland - BantryBay_4 metaG (SPAdes) (version 2) | ecosystem: Host-associated > Algae > Red algae > Unclassified | place: Bantry Bay, Ireland...
CCTTAAAGCCGCAAAATACCCTGCTGGTCCTGCACCGATGATGTACACTTTTTTTGCAGATGACACATCAGAGAATTTCTCTATTTGAGAAGGTTGCTTTTCTGGCATTTCATCTACATAGACATCAACTCTAAGTCTGTAGACTGGTCTACTTCCTCTTGCATCTATTGATCTTCTATCTACTTCTACATGGCTTACATCATCCAAATTCACCTTAGCAAGAGAAGCCGCACTCTTCCATATAAATGATTGATCATCTATCTGATCTGGGAACAATTTTAGCTCTACCGTTTTCTTCATTTTCTATTCTATAAATTATTTTTAGCACACAATCCTAATAGAATCATATGAATGTAAGCTTATTAAAATATAACCTTCATTTAACATCGACAAAGATATACATGTTTATCTTTGCCCCATGGATCAATTATTAGCAAACAATCCATTGTTACTACTATTTTTAGTAGCTGCAGTTGGATACTTCGTGGGCAAAGTTAATATCAAAGGAAACTCTTTAGGTGTTTCAGCAGTGTTATTTGTTGGATTGGCTTTTGGTGCCATAAATCCTGAGTTCAATGTACCACAAATTATTTTCCAGCTAGGCTTAGTCTTTTTTGTCTATTCGGTAGGACTGAGTTCGGGACCAGCCTTTTTTCAGTCTTTTAAAAAGAATGGAATTCGAGATATTGGTTTTGTGATGATTATGCTTACTGTTACTGCATTAGTAGCGGTAGGTTTATTCTTTTTATTCGGCTTTGATGCGGCTAGTATTACTGGAATATATTCTGGGTCTAGTACAAATACACCAGCACTTGCATCGGTAATTGATCTGGTAGAGCGTCGAGGTTCTGATAATACTGAACTCAAAGATGCACTGGTTATTGGGTATACTTACAGTTATCCTATGGGTGTCATTGGTGTAATGATTGTCCTTAAAATTATGGAGCGCTTCTTCAAAATTGATTATAAAAAAGAAGAGCAGCAACTCAAAAAAGACTATCCTATAGAAGAAGAATTATCAAGTCAATCAGTAAGAATTACTAATACTGATCTTGATGGCATGGCATTAAGAGATATCATAAAAGGAACCGATCTCAATATTCTTTTTGGTAGAATAAGCAGTGGAGATGATATTACACTTGCCAATTGGGATACTATAATACATACAAATGATGTACTTATTGTAATTGGTAGTTATGAAGAAATTGATAAATCGACAAAACTTTTTGGTGAAAAAACTAAAGATAATATTTCTTATGATAGACGAGAATACGATGTTCGTAGGATCTTCGTCAGTAACCAGAGAGTCGTTGGTAAAACCATATCTTCTCTCAACTTAAGTAAAAACTACAGTGCCGTAATCACCAGAATACGAAGAGGTGATCTTGATATGTTAGCTAAAGCAAATACTGTTCTAGAAATGGGAGATAGAATCCGATTTGTCGCAAGAAGAAAAGACCTAAAAGGACTATCTAAACTTTTCGGGGATTCTTATTACCGAAGTAGCCAAGTCAATTTATTTTCTTTTGGTCTAGGTATAGCTTTAGGATTATTACTCGGAAGTATAGAAATATCGCTGCCTGGCAATACTACCTTTAAATTAGGAATGGCTGGCGGACCGCTTGTAGTAGGGTTGGTTCTTGGTGCACTACGTAGAACTGGCCCAATTGTGTGGACACTACCCTATGGTGCTAATGTCACCTTAAGGCAAATGGGACTGATATTTTTATTGGCTGTTATTGGATTAAGTTCGGGAAACAAAGTATTGGAATCACTAGAAAGTCCTGTTTGGATAACAGTATTCATGGGTGGAGTTATGTTGAGTATGATATCAGCTGTTGTAAGTATTGTCATTGGATACAAGCTTTTCAAAATTCCATTTTCGCTGCTACTAGGATTTCTTTCCAATCAACCGGCGATCTTAGATTACTCTATGGGTATGAGTAAAAACAAAGTGCCATTGATTGGATATTCTGTCATGTTTCCTATTGCCTTGGTGATGAAGATATTGTTTGCACAGATTTTGTTTTTGGTGTTGGGTGGGTGATGTACTATTCCAAACAAGAAAGGAAAACAAACACTTACAGATCTACTTTCTGTCCAAACTCAGCAACTCTAAATCCTGACTCTAAAACCAATTTATACGCCTCACTTTCCATGTCCCATAATGGATTAGTATGATTCAAATGGATAAAATGAATCTTCGCCTTTTCTTCTTTCGATAAATCTTTGAACAACTCCATACTTTCTATAACAAATGGATGTGGAATTTCTGAGATATCTCTATTATTAATCTCATTAGCGTCATAGAAAGTAGCATCAAGAAATGCAAAATCAACCTTTGCAACCCAATCGATAATGTCTTCATCCCATTTTTCCCACTTGTCTATGTCTGGAATAAATAGAGCTGACTTTTGTTTTCCCGAGATAACAAAACCGACAGTTTCGGAATATTCGTCTCTATGCGGAACTTGTAATGGTGTAACATTCACATTTGGAGATAAAATGTTTTCTTGGTTTATTTCTAGCTCCTGTAACTTAATATTTTTTAATTTCACAAGCTGATCCCACGGACCATTTGAAGATAAAAATTCTGTCATTTTTGGCATAGCATAGACAGGTACTTTCTTCGCTCCTTTAGCTTCTCTACCTAAAAACATCAAACCAGTATAATGTCCAATATGAGCATGTGTTATCAAAATACCATCTGGCATTAAGTCATTTTCTTTGTCCGCCCATTCATTTAGATTTGCAGCCTGACTTGTAAAATCTGGTGACGCTTCAAAGATGAATCGTTTATCATTTTCGTAATCTACAATCCCTAGGGAGACTACTTTCCTAGTCTTATCGGGTTTATTCCATAATTCTTTGCAGCATTCTTTTTTACAACCAATATGAGGTGAGCCCCCATCTTGAGCAGTACCTAGTACAACTAAGCTTACTCCACTTTGAATCTTTGGAGAATTAGTTTTTGTGCTTTCTTGTTTATTCTTTACATCTCCTTTACACCCAACAAGCAATAATATGACTAGTAAATATTTCATCATTCTATTATTGTTGCTACAATCGTCCTACCACTTGCGCTATTCCTAAACTCACAAAGGTAGATTCCTTGCCACGTTCCTAGATTAAGCTTTCCATTCGTAATTGGTATCGTTACTGTATTACCAATCATAGCTGCTTTGATGTGTGCAGGCATATCATCTGGGCCTTCAATAGTATGGGTAAGGAATGGCATATTTTCTGGCACTATCATATTAAATATAGATTCGAAATCAGTCAAAACGTCCGGATCAGCAGCTTCATTTATGGTTATCGCAGCAGAAGTGTGTTTAATAAATAGACTTAATATTCCTATTTGTGGTAATCCATCTATTTGCGAAATAATTTCTTTCGTAATGATATGATATCCGCGTCTTTTTGCTGATAGTTTGAATTCGATTTGCCACATACTTATCGGTTTGCATTATTATATATTGATCAAAACCCTTTTACAATTAGACCGTTCTTGACTCTAGGTTCGAACCATGTACTTTTTGGAGGAAGTGTTTTATTATTATCGGCTATTGTTTTAATATTTTGAGCAACAATAGGATACATACAAAACCCTACTCTATTCTCATTTTCGCCAATCAGTTCGGCTAGGCCTTCTAATCCCACAACACCATCTATATACTTCATACGAGTGTCTTCTCTTACATTCTCAATGCCAATTAGGTTTTCAATAATGTATTTATTTAGCAAATGAGTATCAAAAATAACATCTTCGTTTTCATGTCTTTTTAGTATCGATTTGCGCCATCTTAAACGATACCATTCCCCATAAAGCAACATGGTCATTTCATGTTTTCGCTCAGGTTTTCTTGCCGTTTTGAGCGGCCTAACTTTGCAGTATTCTGATAGCTGTGACATGAATTTTAAAGGGGACAAGTTTAAAAAGGCATCAACCGATCTGTTATAGTCAAATATATCAAGTTGATCCCAAGAAAAATAAAGTGATAATACACTCTTTAATCTCGTATCTACTACTTCATTCTTTTTGTTTGTTTCATTGAGTAACTGGCAGGTTTTAACTCTATGATGACCATCAGCTATATAACTGATTGGCACTTTAGATTTAAATACTTTTATAAATTCATTAACCAACTTTACTCCTGACACCTTCCAAATTGTATGAATTTCACCTGTACTTTCAAACACAACAGAATAAAATGGATCATTCTTTCTCATGACTTTCTTGATCAACTGATCAATTTCATCGATACGATCATAAGCCAATAACACTGGCTTCACTAACGCTTTATTTTGCAAAGTTAGATTCATCATTCTTTGCTCCTTGGTAGCTATTGTATTTTCATGTTTGAGCATTTTGCCCTTAATAATATCTGCGATATCTGTACACGTTATAACACCTTGATGTTTACTACCTCTAGATTCTAATTGGTATATATAAATAGAGTCGTCCTCCACAGTTTTGAAAAAACCACTTGCCTGATATTCAGAAAATTGAGATTTTACAGAGCCAAAAAATGAATCTGGAGATGAGATCAAACTCAAATTGGGATATATTGCTTTGAATGGGACTATGTTCATTGTATGGTATTGATCATGTAAAGTTATTTATTTTTACACTATTTTCAATGATACCTATATTAAACTCTATGTATAAATTTTCGGTTTGAATAAGTAAATTCAATAAATCATATATTTAGATTATTTACTTCTTCACTATTGTTCTAAATGTCAAATTGATTCGTGGAGATTTTACCTTTTTTGTGGGTGGCAATCTATGTAACCAGTTTTCTTGTGTCGTACCTGTCATAATCAACAAACTGCCTTTTTCAAGAACTTGAGATACGGTTTCTTTTGTCTCTTTATGCTTAAATGCAAACTTACGGTCCGCTCCAAAACTCATAGATGCAATTGCTCCATGTTTTTTGAGATCTTTCTCACCATCACTATGCCATGACATACCTTCGTCTCCAGAATGATAGAGATTAAGAAGACAGGAGTTGTATGTTTCACCAGACTTCGTCTCTACCAACTCTTTTAACGCTATCAATTCTTTCGTCCAAGGCATCGCTGTCTTAGTTATTTTAGAGTAAGTGTAAGAAAATCGTTCGCTTCCATACCAAGCTACTTTTCTCTTCGTGATGATTAACTTACCAAACATCATGGCCTGATCATTTGCCCATTCGATCTCTTCCATCAACAGATTGTAATAAGACACAGCGTCTTTAGTATTCATTATTGGACCATAATAGATAACTTCTCCATCGTGCGGCAGTAAATTTATTGTTGTACTTGGGTTGAATAAATCCATTGATATTATTTGATAAATTAATACTAAAAATCTAATTTAATATCCTTTGTCATGACTTTGATTTTTTATGATTCTTATGATTTTATGATTTTTTAGAATAATTGCCGAACCAAAAATGTATTAATTAAGTAAATCATCCTTTGTCATGACTTTGATTTTTTATGATTCTTATGATTTTATGATATTTTAGAATAATTGCCGAACCAAAATCATATTAATCAAATAAATCGTCCCTTGTCATGATTTTGATTTTTATGATTCTTATGATATTATGATTTTTTAGAATAATTGCCGAATCAAAATCATACTAATCAAATAAATCGTCTCTTGTCATTACTTTGATTTTTATGATTCTTATGATATTATGATTTTTTTAGAATCTATGCCGTCAAAGAAAAATCAAAATAATCAAATAAATCATCCAATAATCATAGTCCAGACAAAATAAAATCATACTAATCAAATAAATCATCCCTTGTCATGACTTTGATTTTTATGATTCTTATGATTTTATGATTTTTTAGAATAATTGCCGAACCAAAAATATATTAATCTAATAAATCATCCAATAATCATAGTCCAGACAAAATAAAATCATACTAATCAAATAAATCATCCCTTGTCATTACTTTGATTTTTATGATTCGCATGATTTTATGATTTTTTTTAGAATCTATGCCGTCAAAGAAAAATCAAAATAATCAAATAAATCATCCTAAAATCATAGTCCAGACAAGCTATCTAATGTTAGGATTCCCTTGAGATTTTTGCTTAAATTGCTTATTCTGCACTCGTTTAAATTCTAATGAACTACCTCCAAAATTAATCAATAAGCCTACTTCTAATTCGTATGCTTCAAGATAATTTATTGCTTGTGCTAAATTAGCATCTGTCAATTTTTTAATTGCTTTGAGCTCAACACTTAATTCTTGCTCAACTAAAAAATCAACACGTCTTGTGCCTATTTGCGTATTTTTGTAGTATACGTCCATTTCAAACTCTCTCGCAAAAGAAATGCCATTGTCCTCCATTTCAATTGCCATTGCTCGTTGGTAGATTACTTCTTGAAATCCGCTCCCTAGTGCAGTATGTACTTTCATTGCACAACCTATAACCTCAGATGTTAGTTGCGAAAATTTGTAATATTTGTTTATCATAATTAGGTATTTATCGAAAACTAATATAAAACATTAATATCAATTCTCTTAAACCTTAAATAGATTTTTCACTAGCTATCTACTCCAAACCTTAATACTGTTTTCAATTTCTCTTGTGCAACCTTTCTAAAATCTGATATATAAATCTCACGATGTACTTTTGATTTCCGTATAAAGTTTTGGCTCTTAGCATATTCTTCCATAAGCTGAAAAGATGCTGGTTCGTTGTCAAAACTACCGATGTGCATCATTTGGATGCACTTACCTTCTGTAATGGCTTCAAATTTGACTTTTTCGAGAAGTTTGTTTTGCTTTTTTCTCTTTGTTACGGTTAGCATTTCATTAAAATAAGATTCATCAATAAAGTCTGGTTGCCGAATCATTAGATTAAACACCAGGTCATCTTTGTTTATAGTTCCATTATAGTTTTGTTTTGCTTCGTCCGTTATATCCCAAATTCCTTCGAGAGGATATACGGTCCAATCAACGTAACCAACTGGTGTTTTATCCATCTTTCTAAGTGTCATTTTGATAGCGTAAGCCATACTGTATAGGGTCCCGATATAATCTCCAAAAAATGCACTATTAGGATTTCCTCTGCCAGAAATTGATAAAAATTTGTATTCTGGCAAGTCTATTACTTCAGGGCTATTTTTAGGTAGGTAGATCGCCTTTTCCTTTTTCCGCCATTCGTGTTTCATATTTCTTATTTTGATATTGATTAAAACAAAAATAAAACATCATTTGGACAACTGAGTGTCAGGGGTGCCAAAAACAAAAAAGTGAAAGACGGAACACTAGTCCCATCTTTCACTTTCAATATTGATCATTACTTTAAAACACCTAAAAGCAGGTGAATCCAAATTAATCTTGAATAACTAATTTCTGTACTGAAACTTCTTTCCCTTGAAAACTAGCTTTGATGAAATACATTCCTTTTGTCAGTGAACTAACATCAATTTTAGTATTCACTTTATTGGATGTTTGATTTAGAACCATTTGACCAGACAAGTTGTAAATTGCTAGCTTGTCTAGTTCTATATCAGAAACAATCATAATTTCGCTATGAGCTGGATTAGGATAGATTTCCATGCCTATCGCTTTATCATTAATTTCTGATGTATTTGTAGTTCCATCATTCTCCGCGCTAAAAGTCGGATTCATTTTCTGAAACTCCCCTATTCCGTTTGGAAACCTACCGTACGAAATATCAGTCGTTTGATCAAAATATGTAACCTCATCTAGAATGATAGTGTCAGGATCTATAAGAAGAACTGATTCCGCTGCAGCTGACAATTTAAAACTAGCGTGTAAACCTTCTTGATCTTCATCATCATCGGCCCATATCATAAGATAACCCTCTGATTCTATGGTTGATCCTTCCGGGAAAGTCCATTTATCAAGATTATCAGGATTATCAGAAAGAAAATATCCTGTTAGGTCAATGCTTTCTGTTCCATTATTATACAACTCTATCCAATCATCAAACTCTTCGTCTTGATCAGCTTGTGTTACATCATTTGATGCCATAAATTCATTTATTACTACATCACCAACTTCAGTATTGGTGGACGTTGCAGTAATAGTGTAAAATTGATTTTGTGCACGGACCGGAGAAAATTTCCCGATAGCACTATTCTCTGCATAGATGAAATACTCTGTGAATAAATTTTCGATTTCTATTTCAGCGCCGTAAATACCATCACCTGCAGAACCATCATTATGGTTTCCATCATCAAACATTTCTGTATATTTAAACGGGGCTCTATAAGCTGATCTCGATCTTAAAAACACCACGTCAGCATCTTGAACCGAAACCGAAATACTTGTCATCTCACCTACTATTGGAGAATCTGGAACATTTATATTTTCAATTGTTGGCTCCGTTTGTGTAAAGTCATTTAATCCTAACAGATAATTACTTCTTCCATCCATAAGGTTAGCGATACCTACTGTTCCGCCACCTCCTGGTCCTCCGCCACCACTTACATCAGAATCTAAATTACTTAGGAAGTTATTATACGTAAAAAATTTATTTTGATCCGCAGCAACATCTGCATCTATCAATGTCTGAAGTGTTTGTCCAGTATTATAATAAGAACCATCTTCAAAATTTTCGAGGACCATCGTCTTAACATGAGCCAGGTACATTTTTTTATAAGTCGGCACAGCTAATAACTTCTGAATCAATGGGAAATCAGGATCGTTGTCGTGAATTAAGTGATCCATTTGTTGCTTAGCAGTAGTACTATTAAGATTGCCCGAACCTGACATAGAAAACCGCCCAAATGACTCATTCAAGTCCCAAACAACTGGTAAAAATCGTCCATAATCATCTCTATATAAGTAATAATTTTGTGTAAATCCTCCACTGTAACTGTCAAGATTCACAAGAACATTGTTAAATGCATGCATCCATAATGCTCTATCAACGTCTAATATTTCCTCTATTACATCCGTGTGATTAGCCAGCGTATCGCAAAGGTCAATCAACTCCTGCCACCCATAATCAGACTTAATTTCATATGCGTCGTAATAATCGGTACTGTCTTGACCTAGATAGACTAAGTTAGGATAGTCATTACTTCCAGGTCCAGCGCCACCAGGAGGATTACATTTTACAAATGCATTCTTCTTAGAACCGAATCGACTGTTGATAAACTTCTTCGATATTGATTCCGAATTACTGTACAATCCAATTAGAGTGCCATTGACATATACATTTGCATAGTTTGATAATGGTGCATCCATATACTGTCTAAGAACTTGGTAGGATAATACTTCTCTCAAGAAAGACGGGTCTTTTGCCACATTACTCAATTTGATGTCTGTATAGGCTTCATACTTGTGATCCTTATATGTATCTAACTCTATGTGGAAAGGATTTTTAATTTGATTTGATTTGTAAGTACTATTGCCTTTATATTTCACCCCCACACTATCAAATACTTCTCCGTTAATGCTCACACTTTGTGCTAAAATGTAATCCCCTGAAGAAGCGTATTCACTATCCAAGAGTTGATCCCAATTGCTTTCGGCAAAAGTTATTTCTATATTTTGAATTGTATTCAAGTCATAGAAATCTTGGGAAAAAGAAAATGATGAAAAGCACATTAAGAATAAGAAAAAAAGTTGTTTCATATTTGGATTTTGTTGTTTATAAAATTAGTCAACTGAAAAAGCTAATTCCTTCGATTCGAATTAGCTTTTCTATTGTCTTTTTTATCAACGTACTTTTAACACTACCTTATCTTACTACTTGTATTTTTTTGAACCCAACATCTTCATTTCCTATCAAATAAAGCCCACTAGTGTACAGAGTTAAGTCATAATGATGTGAACCATTTGGTAAACTAATTTTATCTATAGTATTTCCAAATCCATTCAGAATAGAAAATGTCATTTCCGATTCAGACTGATTTTTAATCGTTATTCTGTCCATCGCTGGATTAGGATAGATTTCGATTTCATTAATTTGATCAACAACATTAGACACTACATCTACTTGTACTTCAGCAATCATAGAATTAAATTGACTACCAGCCCATAATGTTCCATCACTTGCTGTAAAAAGTGCAGTTACGAGTGCTACATTACCCGGAAACAGGTCATTTGAATTAAGAAATTGATTGGTTCCTTCAGTAAGGTTCACCATCATAATTCCAGCATCAGTTCCTTGTTGACCCATATACAAAAGATTATATTTTCTATCGATTGTAAGAGATAACCCTTGGAGAGAATTTACTGCGTCTGGCAGTACGTTTTTCATTATTTCAGTTCCTTCAATCTTACCTACCTTACCACCAAAATCAAGAAACCAAAGCATATTATCCCCATCCACAGCTAAATGATCAGCAGATTGATCAAATGATTGCAGTCCTTCACTTATTGAATACATTTTAATTTGAGAATCATTGTGAAACCATACTTTATCATCATTCGAAACTCTCATTTCTTCAATTGCTCCTTCGACATCGTCTATTCTAGTAACATTTCCCGATTGGTCTATATAAGTCAATCTTCTAGGATCGTCATTCGATGTAAACCAAACATTACCTTCAGAATCAAAACCAACTTCTGCAGAAGAAATAACATCACCTGATGTCGATTCCCAGCTGCCATCGACATATGCGAAAAATCCAATATTGGTTGCTAAATAAATCGTTCCCTCATGGTCTGAAGTAATTCTATAGGTACAATTACTACATTCATCAAATGGGATTGTTTCCCAAACTTCATCCTTGTAAAGTGAGACTACATCACCTGTAAATCCTCCTTTTTGCAAGACCCATATATTAGCATTCACGTCTTCTGCAAACGAAATATTATTTGGAAAATCATGAAAATTCTCATAATCATGATTTACAATTTCATAGCTTTGACCGAAACCATTTGAGAGAATAAAACATGTCATTGTAGTTAGTAATATTTTTTTCATAGCTGTTAAGTTTAATTGTGTTATTTGCACAAAAATAGTAACAATTTTTACAATTTCAATCCTTGTATTGGATTATCTCTGACCGATATTAATTACAAACCAATAGGTTGGCTCTTTTTATGGACGTAAAAACCTTTTCTTATCGAAGAATCTAATGATTTTGTCTATAACTAATGGATTTGAATACCCAAATATACCAATATCCGTTTTAGTTGAAATCAAAAACATTTGATATGAACAGTTACATTTATGAAAACCAAAATTCGAAGTCATTTTACAACATGGCCTGGATAGGGTTCGTCGTTTCGTTTGTGGGAATCACAGCAGGAATTATTTACATGGAAGGAGACATTGCCACCAAAGGCTTCTTATTAATGTCTTACTTATTTAGCGTTACTGCCTGTTTTACCGTTGCAAAAGTGATAAGAGACAAGCATGAATCAGAAAAATTCATTAATAAAGTCGAAAAATCAAAAACAGAAAGATTTCTGACAGAAAACTTACCTGAGATTTAGACAATCAAAGTCATGAATTGATGAAGATCGCTTAGATATAATTTCTGCTGAGCGATCTTCATCTAAATAAATTACGAATAATTAGTCAAATTATTCAATTTATAAGCAAATTTTATCGTCTTCTTCCTCCACTGTAAGTCATAGCCTCACCTTTACCAAATCCATAACTGAATCCAAGTGAAATAAATCGTCCTCCATGCTTAAAACTGTATGCATAAAAGTCATCTCCATCAGCATTGTTTTCTCTGATCCTGGGAAGATACGCTATCTATGTATAAATTTATTAGAGTACACAAATCTTATCTTATCAACGAAAGAAAGATAACGAGGATTACCTCTCCAGAAGTAGAACTTGTAAATAACATACAAGTTCTAATTGGAAGAGCTTACAAGAAAAACATCGACAGTATTATCATTAGAAAGTCTCTTTGAAAAAAATTGTTTTGATTTAACCCATATTATGCAATGGAACTTCGTAATAGCCTGTCGCAACTTTGCGGAAAAGGTTGTAAGACCAACAATATAAGTGATCTTAGTGACTGAATCATAGCATCGCTATGGTAAAGTAAGAAAATCAAGTGAAACGACTTATATTACAGGTATTTCAACATGTAATAGATTTTCTATTGCATGTTTCGGACTTAAATACCTTCTAATATATTATTCCAAGCGTCTTTAATTTAAATTCTTTTTGACCTACTTTTATATCTAAACCTATTTCTATCAATAAATATTTCTCATGATACTGCTATTGCCATTTTTAAAATCTATGAAGAAAATGACAACGTAAAACTAGAAATCAGAATGGACGCTTTAGACTTAAGTGAAGCTATCAACGTTGACGTCTCCAAATTGGATCAGGATAATATTTCTAGCTATTTGGAACGCAATCAATTGTTGAAATTTGACAATACAGAAGTAAATTTTACGCTTGAATCCAAACAGCATAAAGGGGATTATATAAATATCTTTGCTACTCTATTATCTGTACCTGCAAATTTCGACTTTATTGATGTTTATAACACATGCTTAATCCATTTCAATGGTCATTCTAATATCATGCAAGTCGAACTTAAAGATGAAGTAAAAGATTATCGTATGCATTTAGAAAGGCAACATATCAGAGTTGAATATTGAATCTCATAAAAACAATAATCTTAAAAGGATAAAATGTGATATTTATTTCCTCTTTCTCAAATAAACTATCCTGATGAATAATTCAATCATAAAAAAAAGAGGCTATCCCATAATACTGAGATAACCTCTTAAATATATAAATACTGGGATAACGTCAAAGAAGATTTTCTTTTTTGACATTATCAGTTCAATTCAATTTCAGATTATTTACCCCCAGATAGCTCATCTTGGAGTCTATCCAATTGCTTCCATTTTCCTTCCGCTGCCAATTTTGATTGTCTTGGCCATGATCCTGGATTATGCATTTGGTATCTAGATCCAGCCGCAACAAGTATATCTTTGATTGTTGACACCTCAGTTTTGGACAACTGTTTGAATGTATTAATCCCTGCAGATTGTAGAAGTCCATTAATTTTAGGACCTATTCCTTCTATTCGTGTAAGATCATCTTTCATTACATTCCTCTTGCCCGCTTCACTGTTAGTTTTGGTTTTAGTATTAGAATTAGAATTAGATTGACCACTATTAGCTGAAGTCGTAATTCTTCGACCTCCGTCTAATATATCCTGTAAGTTTTTCAACTTATCCCATTCGCCTCTAGCCGCTAGATTACTTTGTTCTGCCCAAGTTTCAGGAACATGCATTGTGAATCTCGAACCTGCAGCCTGCAAAATTTCATTCAATCTTTTTTCACTTGTTTTACTTAACTGTACAAAAGTATAAATTCCATCTGCGTATAGTAATTTCTGGATGGCTGGTCCTATGCCTTCTACCTTCGTTAGTTTATCCCTACGAGCTCCCTTATTCATAGAAGGTTTTGCTGCAGCAATAGGCACTTTCTTGGTAACGGGTACTTCTACTTTTTTGATAACTTCCTTAATTACTTCTTTCTCTACTATCTTGATCACTTCGACTGGCTTCTCAACGATTTTCTCTACAACCTTGATCACCTCAACTGGTTTCTCAACAACCTTGATTACCTCGACCTCAGTAGGCTTAGCGGCTAGTTTTGTTGCAGTCTGCGTTTTATAATTAGCAAATTCCGTTTCTAGTGAAGAATAATTATTTTTAGAAACTTTTAAAGTTGCTTCCAATTCATCCTCTAGTCTTTCAACTCTATCTTTTTGATCCGCTTTGTATCTATTATAATCATTTTGAAGCGTATGAAATTTATCATTTTGCTCAGTTTTGAATTTATCATACTCAGACTGTAAATTAGAATATCGAATAGTCTGCTCTCCTTTGTAATTATCAAAACTAGATGATAATGCGCTATACCTATTGTTAGAGTCTCTCTTAATATTTTCTAGTTCTATCAACAGTGAATCATATTTTGACTTGATATCTGCATATCTATCATTTTGCTCAGTTTTGTATTTATCATACTCAGATTGTAATCCAGAATATCGATTAGTCTGCTCCTCTTTGTAACTTTCAAAACTAGATGATAATGCGCTATACCTATTGTTAGCTTCATTCTTATTATTTTCTAATTCTATCAACAGTGCATCATATTTTGACTTGATATCTGTATATCTATCATTTTGCTCAGTCTTGTACTTGTCATGCTCTGCCTGCAATTCAGAATATCGATTAGTCTGCTCTTCTTTGTAGCTATCAAAACTGGATAATAGAGCATTATACTTATTGTTCGCTTCGACTTTGTGATTATCCAATTGTAAAATCAAAGCATCATGCTTAGATTTGATATTTGCATATTTGACTTCATGATCTTTTTTATAATTATTGAAGTCAAGAGTTAGGTTATCATATTTTGATGCAGCATCTCGCTTTAATGTTTCAAGAGAACTTTGCAATTGGACATTCTTAGATTCTGAATTTTTCCATTTACTTTCCCAATCAGCAATAGCATCTTTATATATCGCCTCCCATTCAGAATTAATCGTTTTGTACTTAGATTCAGCTTGCGTTTTGAAAGCGTTATGATCATGTTTGAGCGCAGTAATTTTTGCTTCGTTATCTGTCTTGTATGTATTATACTCACTCGACAGGGCATTGTATTTATTATCAGACTTCGATTTAAATCCATGATAATCAGCTTCTAATCCTTTGTATTTACCATTCCATTCTGTAGACAGTGCACTATATTTAGTTTCGAATCTTAGAATTTCTTTATCTCTGTCTTCTTCAGAGTATTTTAAACCAAGCCATTTTAATCCAGCTAGCCATCCTAAAAAAGCGGCACCTAACATGAATAACAAAGGTAAGAGAACACACAAAGGACAACTAAGGAACCACGCTATGAGTACAATAGCGGTTATAATTAGGAGAATTATCCAAATCAATGATTTATTCATTATATTTTATATTTTAATTAAGTTAGAAATTGATGAGGCTTTGTTTTAGTTAAGTGTTACTTCCACTCTTCTATTTTTAGCTTTTCCTTCATTAGTAGCGTTAGATGATACTGGTTTATCTGGCCCATATCCTTGAGTCGTCATTCTATTAGCGTTTATTCCTCCATTTTTCTGGAGATAATCTCTAACAAATATTGATCTCTGCAAAGACAAATTGACGTTATAGTCACGGTTTCCAGCATTATCTGTATGTCCATCAACAGATAAATTTGCTTCAGCCACTCTATCTAAATAGTAATTCAGATCTGCAAAATCTTTACGCTGTTGTGCAGTAAGACTTATTTGATCTTGATTGGTTCCAAAGTATAAAATGATAGGCTTGCCACTAAGTCGTTTTTTAATTACATCAAGCCTATCATTATTATCTGCTACAGCACCAAAGTCAATATCAATTCCATCAGCAATTCTATTATTAGCCCATTCTATATTAGGTACAAGCTCATCAGCTATTTCTATTTGTCCTGCTGAAACACCTTTTGATTGTAATAATGATTTTATATCGTTGGCTCTAGCCAGTCCGAGTGTAGGTAGTATACTATTATTGATTTCATCAGCACCATAACGACCTGTTACAGTCACACCTCTATCTGTATGGCCTTTGAGATAAGTTGCAAGTTTTCCAATATTACCTGCTAATTGTGCTCCAATAGCCGAACTAGCAAAACTAGATTTGCCAAATGATATAAAATCTGGAGAATCGAAACCAAATCCAGAACCATCTCGTACAGTCCATTGATTAACTTTATTAACTGGAGGTGATATAACTTTTTGAGTTGTTTTTGTCGGGGCTGTTGTGTTGTTGTTACATATGTAAGAGTTACAAAACCATAGTCCCAATAGTATCCACAATACTATAAGAATAATCCAAAGCGATTTAGTCATTAATTGAAATTGTTAGTAAGTAAAAAAATATCTTAAGGTAAGATTGGGGGGAAGTTGGTTATCTATCTGTTTTACAGGTAGACAATATATTAGACTGGAAAAATTAAAAAAGTAGCGCTTGTTATAAAAATAATATTCCTTAATATCACATTATTCCAGAATATATACATTATTATCAAAAAGACATTACACTTTAATAACACATATAATACCCTATAAATTAATAAAATACAAATTATATAAATACGTATCTAATTTGAAACTTGGCTATGTATTTTTACTAATAAAAAAATTATTATTTTTATTTTCCACCATATCATAGTTTTAAAATTATCACATTTGCACTCTATGATATTAGGATTTGTTTAGATTGTTTTCAGAACTTAAAATTTGACAACCAATGAATTTTTCAACTGATTTAAATTACGTTACCGACTCTAATTTCATCACTTATATTAAATCTGTTTCGAAATAGTATAAATAACTAAATATTTATTCATGAAAAAAATCATTGGTCTCTTCTTTTTTGCTTTAGCAAATTTTGTTTCAAATGCACAATGCTCAACAGTAAGCGTGAACATTTCATCTTCAGACACATCATATATACAATTGTACAATGCTGGCATATTCAATATCCCGTCAGGCTTTGCTAATGTTTGCGATTGGGAAGTAGTTGATTTTTCGGGGGAAATTATTTTTCAAGGAACAACCTCTGGGGATTTTGAAGAACAATCTTTTGTACTGTTCGACCATTCAGTACCTATTACTGATTCTATGAAAGCGACTATTGTTATTACAAACGAAGTGGAAGGAATCATCTGTACGATGTCAGATACACTTTATTGGGAAGAAACAGAGGTAATTCCTAGTGCATTTATCGGAAACTGGAGTGTATTTAGCAGTAATGGTGGAGTATCAGAGGATATAACATCTACTGGAAGGATTAATAATCTATTGGTGGAAATTTATCCTTCACCTGCACAAGATTATTTTTTAATAAATGGAGAACAAGAAACGTACGATTTTCAAATAATAAATCTTAATGGGCAAATAATAGAGTCGTATTATGATTTTTCGAAATCTAAGAAAGTAGATATTTCCAATTTTTCAGAAGGGGTTTATTTTGTTCAATTTGTTGATGAGAAAAATAAGGTAATGCATATGCTAATAAAAAAATAGCATTGGTTTTTGTAAATGAATATTGTATATCTAAGTTTAGGCATACAAAGGAGAGAAATTCGGATCAAATATCCATTTTCTGACTCAACTTTATAATAAAAAAATGAGAAATTTCTTTTATGTCAAATAACCTATCTTTTGGATTAGTCGATTCGTAGAATAATACACACCATATTCTACAAAAGTGATATATTACATTTTTACCAATCAGAAAATTATGAATTCTCATAAACTATTCGACCTATCTCCTATCGACTTTCAGCACCACAAAGAGGCAGCGTCCATGAGTACCCTGAAAAACACGAAAGGTTTAGAGAGAGTCGTGAAGAAGTTCTATGATATGGGAATTGAGAATATTATTAAGCTTCAGTATACAGGCAGTAGTCTGAAGTTGTCACCGAAGTCATTTCCAGGTTTATTTAACTTAACTGAGACCGCATGTAATATTTTAGGTGTAGATGAAGTGCCTGAGCTATATGTTCATCGGTCAGAGCAATTTGAAGTAATGACGCTTGGTGTAGAAAGACCGATGATTGCGATTTCTACAGAGTGTCTAGATAAATTAAATGAAAAGGAGTTATTATTTATGATTGGTAGAGAGGTAGCCCAGATTAAATGCGATCATGTTCTTTATCGAGAGATTGGTTTTATATTTCCTGAATTGATGGATGCCATTTCTGGTGTTACACTTGGATTAAGTGGGTTACTTTCTTCTGGATTAAAATATGCTCTGTTCCATTGGGCTCAGATGGCTGAATATACTGCTGATCGAGGTGGACTTTTGGTCTGTCAAGATGTACAAGTCACCAAGCAAATGTTTACCAAGCTAGCAGGACTTCCAGAAAAGTATTGGTCAACTTTCGATATAGCTGAACTCGATGACCAAGCTCGTGCATTTGAGGGGTTTACTGAGAAGACCTTTGATAAATTTATGCGGTTTCTTTATGGTAATAATCTTTGGGCTATCGCACGAGCGCAAGAGATTATTCATTGGGTAGACTCTGGAGAGTATAGTCGAGTTTTGGTGAATAAAAGTCGTACTCAAAGAATTGAACTAGATCCAGAATTATGAATATTGATAACATTTTTCGGAATCGCCCTTTCAGAGCTTTTTATTATAATTCTTTCTTAAGCCTAACTAAAAAAAAATCACCATTATCAATGTGTGTTTGCCGCTTTTCTTCTGGCATCTTGTCAAACATACGTACTAGCATTCCCAGTCTTGGATTGGACAAGAAAAAATCTCTGTGCGTATGCATAAATCGCCAAAATAGACCATCCCAAACTGCTTGCCATTCTCCTTTTTTGTAATTGCTC
>Ga0209187_1002338_pt1 | contig 18309 bp, 13 predicted proteins | sample BantaG_FD_187430 | JGI IMG/M metagenome (GOLD analysis project Ga0209187, IMG submission 187430) | Marine algal microbial communities from Bantry Bay, Ireland - BantryBay_4 metaG (SPAdes) (version 2) | ecosystem: Host-associated > Algae > Red algae > Unclassified | place: Bantry Bay, Ireland...
TAAACTGACGGATAAAATTGAAAATATAAACAGAAATGAAGTAGAGATTTTTTCTCTGATGTTTAAAAAAGAGAGCGTATAGTATCCACTAAGTTGCATAACGAGGAATATGCCGAATATGTTCCAAAATAAAGCATTGTTTGGTGAGTAATAATAATAACAAATGAGTGGATTTATTATGAAAACATTCATAACCATTGACATATTTCGGAAAAAATCCGATTTAATTCTATTTGAAAACTCCATCGATACGATAGCTATCAATAAAAACGGTAAAATATATAGATCAACAGGTTTCGGAGTACTCAATCCGGCCATCTTGTAATAATATTGGCCAATAATATAAGAAAGAAATATTATTTGAAAGCTGGAAAATGCAATTATCGAAAGAAGATTATTTCCGGCAATTTTTTTCTTCTCGAAAAATTCTTGTGCATCAGTACTGACCACTCTGAAATTTCCCTTCATGCGCTTACTTGAAAATCATTAGCGTAATTTTCGGCCCATTCTGTAGCCAAGTCATTATTTTTTACAAGTTCTACAGCGTTAACCGTATCAAGCATCCCGGGTGGCCCGCAGCCCGATCAAGCGCAACGGCAAGGATGGTTGCGGGGCCCGGTACCCTCTCCGGAATATGGCACGTCATACCGAGGTCGCGCCTCGAAACTGGTTGGAATTGCCGAGCGGCGTTCTCCGAGCATGAGGGTTTGCGCTTGATCGGGCTGCTAGGTCAAGAGGTGGCCTTGAATTTTCGACCAGTTGACGCGGCTTTGGTGCTCTCACCGCTCCGGTTGAAATTGCCTGCAACGCAGCAATCAGGGTGAGGTAGCGGTTCGCGTCTAGTGGATGGGCCGGTCGGGTCAGCAAACCCGCGGAAAGCCCGACGACAACGCTGCGGCGGTCAACCACTTCGCCCGCTATCGCTTGCCCCAATCATTTTTGCCGCCCGTCTCCTGCTTTGTGAAGCGATGTCAGCACAAGGCAAATGCCTTGCAAAATAATCGGGAACGCTACTATGAGAAGCGACTGTTTCCGTCGCTGGTTTTTTGTGGATGTTGTGGGGTCAAGAATGTCGCTGGAAGGAAAAGCCAAGGATGGATCGGCAGTCGTCGGAATCGTCGGACTGGGCTATGTGGGCATCCCCCTGGCGCTGCGCTTCGCTGAGATAGGGTTCCGGGTGCTCGGATTTGACGTTAATGCCGGGCGCGTCTCGGACCTGAATGCCGGGAAAAGCCCGATCGAGCATATCTCTCACGACAAGATTTCCAGCATGGTCGAGCAGGGCTTCGAGGCAACGACGGATTACGCCCGTATCCCGGAGGTCGACGCGATCATCATCTGCGTACCGACCCCGCTCAGCAAGTACCGTGACCCCGATCTCAGCTTCGTTGTCGGCACCATGGATGCCGCTGCTCCGTATCTGCGCGCGGGCCAGATGCTCAGCCTCGAAAGCACGACCTGGCCGGGCACCACCGAAGAGGTGTTGCGCCCCTATGCCGAGAAGGCCGGGCTGACCATCGGCGAGGATTTCTACCTCGTCTACTCGCCCGAGCGCGAGGACCCGGGCAACCCGGATTTCACGACCAATACGATCCCGAAAGTGGTTGGCGGTGCAACCCCCGCGTGTCTCAATGCCGGTCTGGCACTTTATGGCGAGATTATCGACACGGTGGTGCCGGTCACGTCCACCGGGGCCGCCGAGATGGTCAAGCTGCTGGAGAACATCCACCGCTCGGTCAATATCGGCCTGATTAACGAGATGAAGGTCGTCGCCGACCGGATGGGGCTCGACATCTTCGAGATTGTCGATGCGGCAAAGACCAAACCCTTCGGCTTTACCGCCTATTATCCCGGTCCGGGCATCGGCGGCCACTGTATCCCGATCGACCCGTTCTATCTGACGTGGAAAGCCCGGGAATACGGCCTGCACACCCGCTTTATCGAGCTGGCTGGCGAAATCAACGCCTCCATGCCCGATTATGTGGTCGACAAGCTGATCAAGGCGCTGAACGAGCGCGGCAAGTCCCTGAAAAATGCCAGGGTCCTCGCCATGGGCATCGCCTACAAGCGCGATGTGGACGATATGCGCGAGAGCCCCTCGGTCTTCGTGATGGAGCGCCTGCGCGATCTGGGCGCGGACCTCGGCTATCACGACCCGCATGTGCCGGTATTCCCGGATATGCGCGAGCATGATTTCGATCTGTCCTCCGTCGACCTGACGCCCGAGATCCTCGCGGACTATGACGCGGTGATCCTGCTCACGGATCACAACGCGTTCGATTACGACATGATCCGCGACCATGCCCCGCTGATCATCGATACCCGCGGGAAGTTCCGCGACCCGGCTGCACATATCGTGCGCGCCTAATTTCCCTGTCATCTTGAGGAGGTCGCGATGAGCGCCGTGAAAATCGCCCAGGTCGGGTGCGGCCACTGGGGCAAGAACCTCGCCCGCAACTTCGCCGAACTCGGCGCGCTTGGCGCGATCGTGGACGGCAACCCCGAAACCGCCGCCAGAATGACCGAGCAGCATGGCGCACCCGCGCGCACGCTCGACGAGGTTCTGGCGGATGACGGCATCCACGGCGTGTCCTTCGCGACCCCGGCGGAGATGCACGCGGACCATGCCTCGCAGGCGATTGCGGCGGGCAAGCATGTCTATGTCGAAAAGCCGCTGGCCCTCGATATCGGCGATGCCGAGCGGGTGATCGCCGAGGCGAAGGCGGCGGACCGGGTGCTGATGGTCGGCCATCTGCTGCAATATCACCCCGTCTTCCGGGCGCTGCGCGCGATGGTCGAGGCCGGGGATCTGGGCACATTGCGCTACGTCTATTCCAACCGCATGTCGCTCGGGAAGTTCCGGCTTGAGGAAAACGTGCTGTGGTCCTTCGCGCCGCATGATTTCTCGATGATCCTGTCGCTGGTCGGCGAGGAGCCGGTCAACGTCACCGCGCAGGGGGCGGCCTTTGTCACGCCGGGGCTGGCGGACTGGGCGACGACACAATTCGCCTTTCCTTCCGGTGTGCGCGGGCATATTCAGGCAAGCTGGCTGCATCCCTTCAAGGAGCACCGCCTGACCGTGATTGGCGACAAGGCCATGGCAGTCTTCGAGGATTCGGCCAAGAACCCGGATGAAAAGCTCGCGCTCTACCGGCACGGCGTCGACTATTCCGGCCCGGCCCCGGCCCCGGTCAAGGCCGACCCCGAATACATCGCCGTCGAAAAGGGCGAGCCGCTGAAGGATGAATGTGCGCATTTCATCGAGTGCTGCGCCAATGGCACCACGCCGCGCACCGACGGCACCGAGGGCCTGGCCGTGCTGCGCGCGCTGGCCGCCTCCGAAACAGCATTGCAGGCGTCGCTGGAGCAGGCATCATGAGCGACACCCCGTATTTTATCCACGAGAGCGCCTATGTCGACAAGGATGTCGAGATCGGCGAGGGCTCGAAAATCTGGCATTTCGTGCATGTCCTGCCGAATACGAAGATCGGGCGCGGTTGTGTACTGGGCCAGAACGTGATGGCCGGGCCGCACGTGACGATGGGCGACAACTGCAAGGTGCAGAACAACGTCGCGCTCTACAAGGGCGTCGTACTCGAGGAGGGTGTGTTCTGCGGACCCTCCTGCGTCTTTACCAATGTGCTGACCCCCCGCGCGGAAATCGAGCGCAAGGACGAGTTCGGCGAGACTCTGGTCAAACGCGGTGCCACCATCGGCGCGAACGCCACCATCGTATGCGGCAATACGCTGGGCGAATATTGTATGGTGGGCGCTGGCGCGGTAGTGACCCGCGATGTCCCCGCCTATGCTCTGGTAATCGGCACGCCCGCCAAGCGCATCGGCTGGGTCAGCCGCACGGGCGATCGGCTGGGGCAAGACCTCGTCTGCCCTCGCACGGGTGAACGCTATGAACAGACGGCCCCCGACACCTTGCGTCCGGTCGACGCGTGAACAATCAGGAGTAAGTACCGTGCAATTCATCGATCTCGCCGCGCAGCAGGAGCGTATAAAGGGCAAGCTCGATGCCCGAATTCAGGGCGTGCTGTCTCATGGCAAGTACATCATGGGGCCCGAGGTAAAGGAATTCGAGGCCGGGATGCGCGAGTTCTGTGGCGCAAGGCACGCGCTCGGCTGCGCCAATGGCACCGATGCCCTGTTGCTGGCGCTGATGGCGCTGGGTGTGCGCTCGGGCGAGGCGATCTTCTGCCCCAGCTTCACCTTTGCAGCGACTGCCGAGGTGGTGCCCTGCATGGGCGCCATTCCGGTCTTCATCGATTGTGACCCGATTACCTTCAACATGGATGTCGAAAGCCTCAAGCGCGGCATTGCACATGCCAAGAAACAGGGCCTGAAGCCGAGCGTCGTGATTCCGGTCGACCTGTTCGGACTGCCCGCCGATTACAACGCCATCGAGGCAGTCGCGAAGGAAGAAGGGCTCAAGATCGTTGCGGACAGTGCCCAGGGCTTCGGCGGCACCTATCATGGCCGCACCACCGGCTCTATCGGCGATATCGCGACCACCAGCTTCTTTCCGGCCAAGCCGCTGGGTTGCTATGGCGATGGCGGCGCACTCTTCACCGGCGACGATGAATTGGCGTCGCTGATGGACAGCTACCGCGTCCACGGCAAGGGAACGCATAAATACGACAACGAGCGCATTGGCCAGAACAGCCGACTCGATACGCTGCAGGCCGCCATCCTGCTCGAAAAGCTCGCCATCTATGCCGACGAGATCGAGAAGCGTCAGGTCGTAGCCGACCGCTACGCCGAGGGGCTGTCGGACGTGATCGACACGCCGACCGTGCCGGAGAACTGTACGTCCGTCTGGGCGCAGTACACGCTGAAAACCCGCGACGGCCAGAACCGCGAGGCCATCATGGCATCGCTGAAGGAAGCGGGCGTGCCGAGCGTCGTCTACTATCCCCTGCCCTTGCACCAGCAAACCGCGTATCGCAACTTCCTGAACGACCCCGAGGGCCTGCCGGTATCCGAGGACATGGCGCAGCGTGTCTTCAGCCTGCCGATGCACCCCTATCTGACCGAGGACGACCAGGGCCGCGTGATCGAGGCGCTGCGCAGCGCGGTGTGACCGATGCTCCGGCTCGCCCCGGCCGGTATCTGCTCCGGATTTACCCCCGGTAGGGGCGATCAATAAAGCCGTTCGCGGCCCTGCCAATGTCCATCCCTGCAACCGGGAGCGAGAAATTTGACCGAGATCCGCCACATCACTGCTTCGACATCGGTACGCCTTGGCCTTGCCGGGCTCGATGCCGGATCAGGTCATGGGGTCTTATGAGCAGCTCGGGACGCTTGCGCGTGGTACATATGACCTGCGTTCACGCGGTCGATGACGTGCGCATCCTTCGCAAGTTCGCCGTCAGTCAAGCGGCGTACGGTTGGGAAACCCATGTGGTCGCGTTGGGTGAGGGGCCAGTGATGGAAATGGAGGCAGGCGCTTGCCTGCACCGCCTCCCACGAACGAAGCGCGGCGGGCGGGTGGGCCGGGCGAGCCTCGGGGCTTGGCGTGTCTATCGCGGTGCGATGCGCCTCAAGCCCGATGTGATCCTGGCTCATGATCCCGAATTGATCCCGTTTCTGGGGCTGGCCCGGCTGTCTGGCGTGCATACGGTATTCGATTCCCACGAGGATTTCGTTCTTCAGAGTGCGTTCAAGACCTGGGTGCGGGGTTGGCGGCGGATGCTGGTGCTGACCATCGCGCGCGCGCTGCGCGCACTCACGCCCTGGGCCGCCACCCATATCTTCGCGACGACGGAGGGGGTCGCGGCAGGCTATCCGGCGGCGAAGACGACCATCATCCGCAATTACCCCGTGATCGGCGAGCTGGGCACCGGCGACCCGGAAGGGATGGCAACGCGCCCGAAGCGCGTCGTCTATATCGGTGGCCTCAGCAAACTGCGCGGCATCGAGGAGGTGGTAGATGCCGCCGCCCTGTGCAACGTGCTGGAGGGCGTCGACCTTGCCGGGCCGATTGCTCCCGAATTTCTGGCCATGCTGCGGGAAAAGCCCGGATGGGCGAAGGTGCGCTATCACGGAATGCTGGACCGCACGGGCGTGGCAGCCCTGCTGGGCCAGTCGCGTGGCGGGCTGGTCAGCCTGCACGCGACGCCCAATCACCTGCACGCCATCCCGCTGAAGATGCTGGAATATTACAGTACGGGCCTGCCGGTGATCGTCTCCAATTTCAAGGAGTGGGATTACCTGATGGTCGAGGGGGCCGTGCTGAGGGTCAATCCCCAGAACCCGGCCTCGGTGGCGGGCGCGATGGCCGCGCTCTGCGACGACGAAACCGTGACGCGCATGGCTCGCGCCGTGGCGGCCGGGCCAATGCATCACTATGACTGGGAAACGCAATCGCGGCTTGCAATTGCAGCAATCGAGCGACTTGCGCAGGCGAAGTCCCGTATATCCTAGATGTGAAGTCAGGGCGCTTTACAGTCAGTCCCGATCAGGTTGAGCCATAGAGTGTCAGGAAACGCGCACTTGCGGCGCGCAACGCCTGGGGCAGTTCCTGACTGAATCTGGTCGCCGATCATTCCACAGTGAAACGGTTTCTCGGGAATATCCCTGCCAGCAGAAGCCGAAGCCAGCTTCTGCCCGCCGCTTGCAGAGGGAGAAAATCTCCGCACAGGGCTCAACAAATAGCCTCCGGCAAACCCCGCGCAGTTCAAACCTGTTTGCAAATCAGGTCAGGAGAGATATACGTTCATACCTGAACGATGAAGGGAGGCGGCATAATGTTGGAGAGTTGCACCCTCCTCCGGGCAGATCTTACAGGCCGACGTTGAGCATGGCGAAGTCCGGATCTGACGATGTCGCGTTCCGCGTCCTGTGGAAACTGGAAACCGAACCCAACCTGTCGCAGCGCCAACTTGCCCAGGAGCTGGGCATCAGTGTCGGGGCGGTGAATTACTGTCTGCGTGCGCTGGTCAAGAAGGGACAGGTCAAGGTGCGCAATTTTCGCGATTCCCGCAACAAGCTGCGGTACGCCTACGTCCTCACCCCGCGCGGCATCTCTGCAAAATCACGGCTGACCCTCGGTTTTCTGCGTCGAAAAATGGTCGAGTACGAGGCGCTGAAAGCCGAAATCGAGCAAATCCAGAACGAAATCGGCGATTCTTCGATCACCGACCAAAAGGACGAGGGCGCTCCGGATCGCGCCTGACCTGCCAATACCCCCCCTTTTATCGTATCAGTATCGGAATGAGTTCAATGTGCGGCATCTTCGGTTATCTTGCGACTGACTGCGCCCGCATCCTCGATCTGGATTGGATCAAGGGACTAATCGAGCATCGCGGTCCGGATGCGTCCGGCTGCTATCACCTCGACCCCGTAACAGGCGCGGGGGAGTTCGGGCCGATGCACGGGCCGCTCAACACCCGGCTTGCCCTCGGCCATCTGCGCCTGTCGATCATCGACACAAGCGATGCCGGGATTCAACCCTTCATCTCCAGAGACGGTCGCTTTGTTCTGAGCTACAATGGCGAGATCTACAACTATGTTGAGCTGCGCGACGAGCTCAAGCAACTGGGCCACGCGTTCGAAACCGGCACTGATACCGAGGTGCTGTTGAAGGCCTGGGAGCACTGGGGCGAGGAGTGCCTCAACCGCTTCACCGGGATGTTCGCGTTCTTGCTGTTCGATACGCGCGAGAACAGGCTTTTCGCAGTCCGCGACCCGTTCGGTATCAAGCCGCTTTACCTCATGCGGGGACGGGGTGAGGTCGCCTTTTGCTCGGACATCATGGGCCTGGTTCCCTTTCTGCCAGCGGAAGGGCAAACGCTGTTCGAGGACAACACCCTCGCCTATCTCTGCGCGGGCACGACCCAGTTCGAGAAGGGCACGGTGCTCGAAGCCGTAGAACGGGTGGAGCTTGGGGAGCTGATCGAGCTGGATGTGAGGAGCTGCGAGGTCGTGCGCCGTTGCCGGTATTTCGACTTTGCCGATATCCGCCCGCAGGACTGGAGCTTCGAGGATGCAAAAACCGCGATCCGGGACGCCGTGTTCGAGTCTGTCGAGCTGCATATGCGCGCGGACGTGCCGTATGCGGCGACTCTGTCGGGCGGGATCGATTCCAGTGTAATCACCTGCGTCATGCGGGAGATTTCGGACAAGCCGATCCATACCTTCAGCTATCATGCGCAGACGAAGGAAATCTCCGAGACGAAGTGGATCGATATTATCAACCGCCATGTCGGCGCGATTCCCCATCCCATAGCCCCCGCGGCCGATGATTTCTGCACCGATATCGACAGCATGGTCATGCGCCAGGGCGAGCCTTTCGGCGGCCTCAGCATCTACGCCAGCTACAAGGTTCAGGAATCAATAGCCGAGCAGGGCTTCAAGGTGATCCTGAGCGGTCAGGGCGCGGACGAGATGTTTGCGGGCTATACCTATTACCTCAGTGCCTACGGAGCCGGGCTGCTGTCGCGTGGGCGTTTCGTCGAATTCTATCGCTGGTTTAACCGCACCTTGTCCCGGGTAGAGCGCGTCCGGTCCAAACAGTTGATCGGGCGGATGCTCGAACAGATGTTCGGCCATCGCACGGCGGCTATGCTGCGCAGCGCGGGCGGCGTGGCGCAATATCCCGCCTGGGTGCGCGAGGAGGATTTTGCGTTCGACTGGGTGAGCTTCAAGCAGAAATGGCGTCGTAAGCCCTTGCATGGCTCGTACCTGCGCAGCGCGCTCTGCCACTCGATTACGGGCGGGCCGCTGGCGGAACTGTTACGCTACGAAGACCGCAACGCCATGGCCCATTCCATCGAGAACCGCGTACCCTTCTGCACGACCAAGCTGGCCCGCCTGACTCTTTCGATGCCCGACCACTTCCTGATCTCGCCGGACGGGACGACGAAACATGTATTGCGCGAGGCCATGCGCGGCGTCGTCCCCGACGCCATCCTCGACCGGCGTGACAAGATCGGGTTCGAGCCGGATAACAGCACCTGGCTGGACCCGGAACACCTCCAGACCCTCGTCGCCGATCGCTGGACCCCCGGGCTCGACCCTTATATCGACCGGGAGATCTATCTCGAAACCCTGAAGACCAGCAGCCTGTCGGACCCGCGTCTGGCGGATGCCGTGTGGCGGACGCTCAACCTGATCCTCAGCTCGCACAACTTCGCCGACCGCGATGCCAGAGTCTGACGCGCCCGTGCTGGCTCCGACCGAACCCACCAGCGGCGCGCAAAGCCCGCCTGGCGTTAGCCCGGCATGAAGATCAGGTCCGCAAACCTGCGCTGGCTCGTGGATTTGTTCAAGGCAATCTCGATCCAGTCCATGGGTAATGGTTTCGCGCAGATGATGCATTTTGTGAGTTTGCCACTGATTGCGCGCCTTTACGGGCCGAGCGAGTTCGCGCCCTATGGCACCGTGCTGGCCCTGTCGGGCGTGCTGTACCTGACCTTTTCGCTGGGGATGGATCTGGCTCTGCTGACGGCGCGCAGGGTGTCGGCGCGGTTGTTGATGACCATGCTCAGCCTCAGCGCGGCATTGAGCGCAGTGTTCGCGGTTCTGATTTGCTGGATCGTCTTCGACTATACCGGGTGGATGCTGGTCTTTGCGGGCACATTGGTCTGGGGCACCAACTGGGGCCTTGCGCTTGGGCAATGGGCAATCCTTCACGAGCGGCACAGCCGGGTCGCCTGCCTGCGCGTTGTGCAGGCGGTGTGCTTTTCCCTGATCGCGATTGGTCTTGGCACAGCCTGGCCTGCAACCCAGAGTCTCCTCATCGCCGCGAGCCTCGCGACCGTGCCCGTGGTCGCCCTGCTGTTTGATCGCGGACAATTGCTGCGTCTCTCGACCCTGCGCTGCGGCTATGCGCTGCGGCGGTACTGGAGCTTTTTCTGGCCCTCCTGGCCGGGACGCTTCGTCGATCTGCTGGGAACGCGTGGTCCCGCAATCAGTGCTGTGCCCCTGTTCGGCAGCGCACAGGCGGGGTTGTTCCTGATGACCATGCGGTTGCTGGAGCTGCCGTCGCGCCTGCTGAGCGGCGCTGTCGGCTCCGTGCTGCTGATGCGGCTGGCAAAACATGACGGCGCGCGTCTGACGCTGGTTCTGGTCATCATGGCCGTGCTCGCGGTGGTTTCGCTGGTTGGCTTCGGCCTGCTCTATCTGGTGTTGCCCTGGGCCGTGCCGTTGGTTCTGGGCGAGCAGTGGATCGGCGTGCTGCCGCTGGCAAAAATGCTGGTCTTCGTCCTGGCGGTGCAGTTCGTGGTTTCGCCCCTCTCCACGATCATGCTGCTCAACAGCCATCAGAACCGGGCCTTCAAGTGGCAACTGGGCTATGTCTGCACGATCTTCCTGACGCTCGCCTTCGCCTATGTTCAGGGGCTGGATATCGAGAGCTACGTCGTCTGGTTCTGCGGTGCGACTGTCGCTGCCTATGTTGTCTATGTCGGGCTGATCGTTCATTCATGCTGGTCGTACGACCGCAGACAGGGATTCTAAGGAATGCGTTATCTCCTTCACATCACTCACACGCATGTCGAAACGGATGCGCGGATCATGAAGGAACTCGAAGTGATCTATCCCGTGGCCACCGAGGCCGGGCTGGGGGTGGCGGCGATCGGGCTCGATACCCATGCCAAGGCGAATGCGCAGTTCGGGTCCTTTGACCATCTCGATATCCGCAGCCTCAGGCTCGCTGCCGGGCGGCTGCCCCGGTGGCTGATGGGGGGCCGCCATCTGGCAATGGGGATCGAAACCCTTGTACGCTTCGTGCTGCTCAGCTTTCGCCTGCGACCTGCGGTCGTGCATGTGCATGACGCCCTGTTCCTGCCGATTGCCTGGCTGATTAGCCTGATGCACCGCGCGCCGCTCGTCTACGATGCCCACGAGCTGGAATCGGACCGAAATGGCTATGGCAAGCCGATGCTGAAGTTGATGGGTTTCTTCGAGAAGCTCTGCTGGTCGCGGGTGCGGCTGTTCATCTCCGTCAGTGCCGCCATCAACGAATGGTACGAGAAAGCCTACGGCCCGAAGACGAATATCGTCGTCCTCAACAGCCCCGTGGTAAAGGTCGACCCAGCCGCCAAGCGCGACGCGGGGGGCGCGGACTCACCGCTGCGCAGCCGGTTCGGCATCGCGGCGGACCGGCCTCTGTTTGTCTATCTCGGTATTCTGGCCTATGGCCGGGGTCTGGTCCCCGCGCTGGAGGCGTTTTCTCGGGTGGGCGACGAAGCGGATTTCGTCTGTGTCGGCTGGGGCGAGTACGAAAAGAAGATTGCCGAGGCCGCCGCCCACCATCCCAACATTCACCTGCACGAGCCGATACCCCACGATCAGGTCGTCAGTTTCGTCGCGGATGCGGATTTCGGCGTCTGCCTGCTGGAGAACGTGTCGTTGAGCTATTATCTGGCGCTGCCGAACAAAGTGTTTGAATACGCTTTTGCAGGGTTACCCATTCTGGCCTCGAATTTTCCGGAGCTGAGCCGAGTGATTGCACAGCATGATCTCGGCACAACCTGTGAACCGGAAGTAGACAGCATAGTGCAGGGAATTCGCGGGATGCTGGCCCGTGGACAGGATTTCCAGTTCAAGAATCTCGACGAACTGAGTTGGCACTCTCAGGCACAAAAGCTGCGATCAGCTTACCGTGATCTTCCGGGGCTGTCGTAAGATAAAGAAAAAGATCTCCCGCGTGCGGTATTCTCGGTGTGATCGGGCAAAAGAGCGTCTCCGGTCTGAAACCTGATAAAGGATTTCGCGCTCCACGCCGGTCAGCGAGGAGTCTCACCGAATGTGCCAGCCTCGCCCATGGCATTGATGATTACGGCCCCCTGCCCTCTCACGAGGACTTTACCGCATCTCTCAAACGCGACCATGGGCGCAAAGCGGGCTTCTGGGCGCTGCTGCCCGATGAGGGATAACGCAAATGAATGGGAAGAACGCGACACAGGAATGGGGATTGTCGGCCCATAAGGGACATGTAGGCACCGCATCGAACACGGTGGTTACCACCGTCAGGGATTTTGGTTGATCCGCTCTGCTTCGACGGAGGCGACGAGCGCATTGCAGCCATCGCGTATCTAGATATTCGGCTGTTGGTTCCCTCAATTTCTGTGCTTTAAACCCCTGCACGAAATCAGGGAGAAATGCGCTGGCTTTTCGTGTGATCTTGGCCCTTCTTGTTGCCGTCGGGATTTACGCCCTGGCGGAGCGGTACTTTACCGATCTGGAAAGACGGCAGGTCGATGCACGGGTATCGCTGTACCAGAGCACTCTGACATCCGAACTCGATCGGTTCCAGCATCTTCCGTTCGTCCTGTCGCGGGATCGGGTTGTCCGGGATGGGGCATCGGGCAGGAATCTCGATGCTCTCAACGAACGGTTTGAAGCCTTTGCCAAGCGGTCGAATCTCGATGCGATCTATCTGATGGACAGGACGGGATTGACGATTGCGGCATCCAATTTCCGCGAAGACGGGTCGTTTCTGGGTCAGAACTACAGCTTTCGCCCCTATTTCGCCGATGCCATGGCGGGGCAGAGCACGTCGTTCTTCGGGATCGGGTCGACGACCGGGTTGCCGGGGTACTTCATCTCCGAGCCGGTCACGGACGATGCGGAGCGGATCATCGGGGTCGTCGCCCTGAAACTGAGCCTCACGCCCCTTGTCGATGCCTGGACAGCGGGGGGAGAGGATGTTTTCGTCAGCAACCCCGACGATGTCATCGTCCTGTCCTCGCAGCCAGACCTGCTCTATCAGGCCCTGAACCCGCTGACCGACGCGCAGCGGGCAAGGATACTGGCACGGCAACAGTTTGCCGGGCTGCCTCTTCCGGCGCTGGACTGGCAGAATGACGAACCGGGCACGGCGACCCTGAACGACCTGACCTATCTGCACGCCACCCGGCCCGCCGGTGATCTGGACTGGACCCTGCACTATCTCGCGGACCGGAACCGGGTGGTGGAGCGGGCGGCCCTGAGCGCAATCGTGGCGGGATTGCTGCTGACGGTCCTGCTGACCTATGCGATGGCCGCGCGTTCAAGGCGTATCCATGCCGCCCTTTCGGCATCGCAGCAGGCGCGGCAGGACCTGCAACGCGCGAACCGGGAATTGCAGGATGCGCAGGACACGCTGGCCCGACATTCGCGGCTCGCGGCCCTCGGGCAACTGGCCGCATCGGTCACGCATGAACTGGGGCAACCGATCACGGCCTTGCGCAACTACGTTTCCGCCGCGCAGATCGGACAGCAGGCTCCCGAACTCGCAAGTCAGGTTTCGCGCATCGTGCTGCGGATGGAGAACATCACGCGGCAGCTCAAGTTCTTCGCGACGACGCATGAAACACCGCCGGAGCCGATGGACCTGCGCACCATCGTTCACGGGGCGATCCTGCTGGTCGGGCCGGATTTCGAGAGCGACGGCGTTGCGCTGGAGATCGACCTGCCCGATCATCCGGTGCCCGTGGCGGGGGCGCGGTTGCGGCTGGAGCAGGTTCTGGTCAACCTGCTGCGCAATGCGCGTCTTGCGGCGCTGGAGGGGGGCGACACCCCGGTCGTGCTCGTTCGGATAACGCAAGCAGGCGCTGTCGCGCGTCTGAGCGTACTGGATAATGGCGGCGGGTTCGAGGGGGATGAGGGATTGTTGTTTGAACCGTTCCACAGCAATCGGTCCTCGGGCGAGGGGATGGGACTTGGCCTGTCGATTTCCTATTCGATCACCAAGGATCATGGCGGAACCTTGCGGGCCGAAAACAGTCCCGATGGCGGAGCGGTCTTCACGATGACCCTGCCTTTGCGACGCATAAGGGAGAACGCTGCATGAGCGCCCGCGCCCCGGTTGCCCTCGTGGTCGACGATGATCGCGACATGCGCCTGAGCCTGCTGCACCTGCTGACAGTCAGCGGGTGGGAGGCCCATGCCCTGCCCGGTGCGGCGGGGGTTCGGGGCCGCATCGCCGCCCTCGACCCGGATGTGCTTCTCAGTGACATGCGGATGCCGGGGATGGACGGCCTGACCCTGCTGCGGTCGCTCAAGCCCCTGAACGGCCCGCCCGTTATCCTGATCTCCGCCCATGGCGATATCCCCATGGCGGTCGCGGCGATGCGGGACGGCGCCTACAGCTTCGTCGAGAAGCCCTTCGACCCGGAGGCCCTGTTGCGCCTGATGACGCAGGCGATGGACCATCACCGCCTGACCCGTGAAGCGGGCCGGTTGCGCGCACGGCTCGGGGAGATCGGCGGGCTGGAGCGCCTTTTCGTCGGACAGACGGCAACCGTGGCGGCCCTGCGTGCGGACATTGTCGATCTCGCCGATAGCACTGCCCCCGTCCTGCTGGTCGGGGAGACGGGGACCGGCAAGGAACTCGTCGCCCGCGCCTTGCACGACCTCGGCCCGCAGGCGGGTCGGCCCTTCGTGGCCGTGAATTGCGCTACCCTGCGCGCCGACCGGATCGAGGGGATCATGCTCGGCACGGCCACCGAACCGGGGATTCTGGAGCGGGCGCAGGGCGGGACGCTGTTTCTCGACGAGGTGCCCGATTGGCCCGAAGATGCCCAGGCAATCCTGTTGCGCGCGCTGGAGGGAGGTGGCGATTTTCGCATCGTCAGTGCGGCGGCCCCGGCTCTTGAGACGGCGGTCGAGGACGGGCTGTTCCGCAAGGATCTGTTCTATCGCCTCAGCGCGATGATCCTGCGCCTGCCGACCCTGCGCGACCGGCGGGACGACATCCTGCTGCTCTACCAGCACTTTTCGGATGAATACGCCACGCTCTACACGGTAGAGCCCCCCCCGATGACGGTCGATGATATGGGCGTGCTGATGGCCCATGACTGGCCGGGAAACGTGCGCGAATTGCGGAACGTCGCGGAGCGCCGGATCCTCGCGGCACGGCGCGGCGGCGGCACCGTTGCACAGGCGCTGATGCGCGACGGGGGCGATCCGGCGATCCCCGATACGCTGCGCGAGGCGGTTGCCGCGTTCGAGCGCGAGTTGGTCGCGCGGGCCATCACGGCCCATGGCGGGCGGATGGATGCGGTGGCCGAGGCTCTCGGGATAGGCCGCCGCACCCTGAACGACAAGATCGTCAAACTCGGCCTCGACAAGGACGCCCTGCTCTGACGCCCTGCGGAAATCCGCAAGAACACGCGATCGTCGCGCGCGGCTTTCTTCATAGGCGACGTGCGGACCGGCTCGCTAGCCTTCCTTCCAACAAGAACAATACGTCAAACAGGGAGGCAATCATGCCCAGATCAATTCTGAAGACCACCATTCTCGCCACCACCATGGCCGCCTTCGCCGGTGAAGCCATGGCCGTCGAGTGGAACGTATCCCTGTGGGGCAAGCGCCGTGCCTTTACCGAGCATGTCGAAAAGCTGGGCGAATTGCTGGATGCCAAGAGCAACGGCGAGTTCACGCTCAATATCTCCTATGGCGGATTGTCGAAGAACAAGGAGAACCTCGACGGGATCAGCATTGGCGCATTCGAGATGGCGCAGTTCTGCGCGGGATACCACCGCGACAAGAACCCCTCGATCACCGTGCTGGAGCTGCCCTTTCTCGGCGTCGAGACATTGGAAGACGAGCGCCGGATCAGCGAGGCGCTGTACAAGCACCCCGCCGTCGTCAAGGATCTGGCGCGCTGGAACGCGACGCTGCTGATGCCGTCGCCCCTGCCGCAATACAATATCGTCGGCGTCGGGGACGCGCCCGAGACGCTGGCCGCCTACGAAGGGCTGACGGTCCGCGCGACGGGCGGCATCGGCAAGGCGATGAGCGCGGTCAAGGCCGTGCCGACCTCCATGAGCGCGTCCGAAGTGCGTCAGGCACTCGATAGCGGCGTGGTCAAGGCGGTCGCCTTCGCGCCCCATGCGCATATGTCCTTCGGCACGGTCGAGACGGGCAAATGGTGGACCACCAACCTCAACCCCGGCACGGTCAATTGCCCCGTCGTCGTGAACACGGATGCGCTGGCCGGCCTGTCTGACGAGCATCGCGAAATGCTGATGGGGTCGGTCGAGGAGGCGCTGGACCACTACATCACCTACTACAACGACAAGACGATGGCCGCCTGGGGCCCGGCGCTGGACGAGCGCGAAATCCAGCGCGTCAGCTACAGCGATGAAGCCCTCGCCGACTTCCGCGAGCGGGTCGCCGGTCCGGCGGCAGAGGAATGGATCGCCGACAACACCAAGCGCGGCCTGCCCGCGCAGGAGCTGTACGATATGGCAGTCGAGCTGATCGCCGACAAGTGATCCGTCCCCGATGACGGCGGCGCGGGCGTGATCCCGCGCCGCCGTTTCGCGTCTTCGTACCGGATATCGAGGGGATCACCATGGCCGCTTCCGGCACCGTCCTGACGGACGATTCACGTCTCAGCCGATGGGACCGCGCGCTGTTCTCCGTCGAGCGGGTTCTGGCGCTCGTCAGCGGATTGGCGGTGTTGTCGCTGATGCTGCTGGCCGTCGTCTCGGTATCGGGGCGCAATTTCCTCAACATGCCGCTGCCCGGCTATGTCGACTGGATCGAGCAGGCCATGCCCCTGATCGCGTTCATGGGCGTCTCCTATGTGCAGCGCGAGGGCGGGCATATCCGCATGGACATGATCGTCGGCCTGCTGCGCGGGCGGGCGCTGTGGATCGTGGAGTTCGTCACGACGTTTCTGGTGCTGATCCTGATGCTGCTGCTGGTGTGGGGGTCGTGGTCGCATTTCCAGCGCAGTTTCGGGTTCGACATGCCGATGTGGTCGAATGACAGCTCGATGGACATCGCCCTGCCCCTCTGGCCCGCCAAGCTGATCGTGCCGGTCGCGTTCGGGGTGCTGTCCCTGCGGTTGATCCTGCAACTGATCTGCTACGCCCGTGCGCTGAAAACGGGCAACCCCAGCCCCGTCGGCGTGCCCTTCATCGAGACGGCGGCGGAACAGGCGGCACGCGAGGCGCTGGCCGTCTCGGACGATGCCGCCTCCCTGGCCACTGATGATATCAGGCAGGAGGCCCGCTGATGGAACCGATCGAAATCGGCATATGGGTCACCGGCGCGATGCTGGTGCTGGTCGTCCTCGGGATGCGTGTCGCCTTTGCCACCGCGCTGGCGGGGATGGTCGGGCTGGTCTGGATCTTCTGGGCCAAGAAGGGCTACGACCCGTCGCAATTCGGCTGGGCCTTGACCGTCGCGACCAAGACCGCCGGACAGGTGCCCCATTCCAAGATCGCCAGCCAGGCGCTGTCCCTGATCCCCACCTTCATCCTCATCGGCTACCTCGCCTATTACGCGGGCCTGACCAAGGCCCTGTTCGAGGCGGCGAAACGCTGGGTCGGCTGGTTGCCGGGGGGGCTGGCCGTCTCGACCGTGTTCGCCACCGCCGGGTTCGCCGCCGTCTCGGGCGCATCGGTCGCCACCTCCGCCGTCTTCGCCCGTATCGCGATACCGGAGATGCTGGAGCAAGGCTACGACAAGCGGTTCGCCGCCGGGGTCGTCGCGGCGGGGGGCACGCTCGCGTCGCTGATCCCGCCCTCCGCGATCCTCGTCATCTATGCCATCATCGTCGAGCAGGATGTGGGCAAGCTGCTGCTGGCGGGGTTCATCCCCGGCATGTTCTCGGCGGTGATCTATGCGATGCTGATCGTCGGCATGGCGCTGGTGTTCCGGAATTTCGGCCCCCCCGTGGGCGGCTATACGTGGCGCGAGCGGTTCGTCGCCCTGCCCCCCGCCGCACCGATCTTCATCGTCGTGTTGCTGATTATCCTGTTCATCTACAACCCCTTCGGCGGCGATGCCTGGGGCACCCCGACCGAGGGCGGGGCGCTCGGCGCGTTCGTCGTGCTGTGCATGGCGTTCTGGAACGGGATGCGCTGGCCGCAGCTGAAAAGCGCCCTGCTCGAAAGTGCCAAGCTGTCGGTGATGATCTTCACGATCATCTGGGGCGTGCTGATCTATGTGCGCTTTCTGGGCTTTGCCGACCTGCCGGGCGCGTTCTCCGACTGGATCACGTCGCTGGATCAAAGCCCGATGCTGACGTTGATCTGCATCCTGCTGGCCTATGCGGTGCTGGGCATGTTCATGGATGCGATCGGGATGCTGCTGCTGACGCTGCCGGTCGTCTATCCGGCGGTCATGGCGCTGAACGGGGGCGAGTATGTCTCGGCGGCGGACAGCGCGTTCGGCATGTCCGGCCCGATGTGCGCGGTGTGGTTCGGGATATTGGTGGTGAAGATGGCCGAGCTGTGCCTCATCACGCCGCCCATCGGCCTCAACTGTTTCGTCGTCGCCGGGGTCCGCCCCGAGGTGACGGTGCAGGACGTGTTCAAGGGCGCCTCGCCGTTCTTCGTCGCCGACGCGCTGACCATC
>Ga0209187_1002342_pt1 | contig 18278 bp, 18 predicted proteins | sample BantaG_FD_187430 | JGI IMG/M metagenome (GOLD analysis project Ga0209187, IMG submission 187430) | Marine algal microbial communities from Bantry Bay, Ireland - BantryBay_4 metaG (SPAdes) (version 2) | ecosystem: Host-associated > Algae > Red algae > Unclassified | place: Bantry Bay, Ireland...
TTTTCCATTCGTAATCCGTTTCCGAACGACCTCAAACTCAAGCCCGCAGGGAAAACCGAAACAACCAAAGACATTAGTTGTGACGTGCCTACAACTCAGCCCAGAGGCAATCGTGACCATTGACCTCAACCTCGCACTTCGGCGGTTGGAAACCGCCGCTCCTTGGCCTTCGGCGATTCACTTTTAACAATACATCTAAATGGCGCAGCCCAAGGAGGGGCGGTTTCCAACCGCCCAATTTTTCCATTCGCAAACCGTTTCCGAACGACCTCAAAATCAAGCCCGCAGGGAACACCGAAACAACCAAAGACATTAGTTGTGACGTGCCTACAACTCAGCCCAAAGGCAATCGTGACCATTGACCTCAACCTCGCACTTCGGCGGTTGGAAACCGCCGCTCCTTGGCCTTCGGCGATTCACTTTTAACGGTACATCCAAATGGCGCAGCCCAAGGAGGGGCGGTTTCCAACCGCCCAATTTTTCCATTCGTAATCCGTTTCCGAACGACCTCAAAATCAAGCCCGCAGGGAACACCGAAATAACCAAAGACATTAGTTGTGACGTGCCTACAACTCAGCCCAAAGGTTATCGTGGCCAATGACGTCAAACTCGTACTTCGGCGGTTGGAAACCGCCGCTCCTTGGCCTTCGGCGATTCACTTTTAACGGTACATATAAATAGCACAGCCCAAGGAGGGGCGGTTTCCAACCGCCCAAATTTTCCATTCGCAATCCATTTCCGAACGACCTCAAACTCAAGCACGCAGGGAAAACCGAAACAACCAAAGACATTAGTTGTGACGGGCCTGGAACTCAGCCCAAAGGTGATCGTGGCCGATGACGTCAAACTCGTACTTCGGCGGTTGGAAACCGCCGCTCCTTGGCCTTCGGCGATTCATTTTTAGCAATACATCTAAATGGCACAGCCCAAGGAGGGGCGGTTTCCAACCGCCCAATTTTTCCATTCGCAATCCGTTTCCGAACGACCTCAAACTCATGCCCGCAGGGAAAACCGAAACAACCAAAGACATTAGTTGTGATGTGCCTACAACTCAGCCCAAAGGCAATCGTGGCCAATGACGACAACCTCGTACTTCGGCGGTTGGAAACCGCCGCTCCTTGGCCTTCGGCGATTCACTTTTAACAATACATCTAAATGGCGCAGCCCAAGGAGGGGCGGTTTCCAACCGCCCAATTTTTCCATTCTCCAACCGCCCAATTTTTCCATTCGCAAACCGTTTCCGAACGACCTCAAACTCAACCTACAATCACAAAAAAGCCGCTCCAATGGAGCGGCTTTTCTATTCCCCTTTCGAGCCCGTTAAAGCTCGCAGGGAAAACCGAAACAACCAAAGACATTAGTTGTGACGTGCCTGGAACTCAGCCCAAAGGCGATCGTGGTCGTTGCCGTCAACGATGACGGTTTCGCCAGCAGGTCCAGCCGCGTCATGGGTCATCGCCCCATTCAAAGACATGGTGTTTTGGAATTGTTTTGCACGCTCAATGCTTCCGACAACGTAAATACGACCTTGGTAGTCGAGTTCGAAGTAATCTTCAGAGCTCATCGCGCCTTTAGCACGATTCGCCAGGTTGCCCGCTGCACCAGCAGCTGATCCAACCGCGCCACGTGTCGCATTTGCAGCACCTTTTGCCGCATTGCTAGCCGTGCCAACCGCACTTGAACCTATATTTGAAGCGGTTCCAACCGCGCTACGGATGGTTCCGCAACCAACGAACAAAGTGAGGCCGAGCCCTAGGCATGCTAGTGAGATAAATTTAAATGTCTTTTCCATTACCGATTTTCCTGTCATTTTAGATATTACGGAAGAGCCCTATGCACTTCCGCTAGCATAGACTCACAACCACCGACAAATAGCCACATTATTTAACAATGAGACCCAGCTTCGCGTCGCTTAAGGCTTTCACAGCGCCATCGACTGTGAAAAGCTTGGCAAAATGTTATGAACCAGCAAGGCATGAATCTACACACTCTACCGCTTCGACTTGCATTCTTCGCCTTGATCTCCGTTGGTTTTGCCGAGGAGCCCGCAGCCAAAGCATCCAGTCCAGGCTCGAATTCTAGCGAAGAAGAACGCGAAACAGTTCACGACACAGATTTTTACAAAATGATGCGGGTTGTGATGCATCAGCGATGCGTGAATTGCCATCCCAGTGATCACATCCCAAAGCAAAGCGAAGACGCTCACCCACACCATTTTGGGATCAAACGAGGCCAAACGGGTCAGCCGAACCACGGGGCAAAAGCCACCCAATGTAGCACTTGTCACCAAAGCGAAAATAACGATTTCTCAGGTGTTCCAGGAGCCCCCGAGTGGTCCCTCGCGCCCCACAGCATGCGCTGGGAGGGCCTGACCGCTCAAGAGATCGCCGCTTCTTTTCTCGACCCCAAACGGAATGGCGGGCGAGATCACGACGCAGTCATGCATCATATGACCGAACACCCCCTCGTTCTCTGGGCTTGGAATCCTGGCATCAATGCCGCCGGCATTCCTCGCGAAAAACCACCGGTTGAAAAAGCCGAATACATCAAGGCGGTTAAAACATGGTTCGAAGCCGGAGCCATCATTCCTCCCGCGGCAAAGTAGATTGAAACCGTCCCTCAGAAGCCCCACGTTATGAAGCTATCCTTCACTCTAAATGACCGCCCGACAGAGGTCCAGGTCGACACTGGCGACGAGCCGCTTTTGTGGATACTCCGCGACACCCTCAGCCTCAAAGGAACCAAATTTGGCTGTGGTAAAGCGGCCTGCGGAGCTTGCACCTTGCTCGTCGATGGCGAGGCCGTGCGCTCCTGTTCTTACGCGGTAAAATTCGCCGAGGGAAAATCCATCACCACCATTGAAGGCCTCGGAAGCGAAGAAAACCCGCATCCGGTGCAACAAGCTTGGATAGAAGAAATCGTCCCGCAATGCGGGTACTGCCAACCCGGTTTCATGATGGCCACCGCCGCCCTGCTCGACAAAATTCCCAATCCGACCGACGACGATATCGACCAAAATATCATCAACATCTGCCGCTGCGGCACCTACTATCGCATGCGGAAAGCGATTCATCGTGCCGCCGAGTTAAGCCGTACGAACCCAGCCGGAAAATAGGAGGCAGGAAAGATGTCAGACAACGACCAACCCAAGGCAGCCCCCACAAGCGCTCCCACAACCTCGCGGCGCAAATTTATCGTTCGCGGGGCCATCGGCAGCATCGGTGTCCTCGCGCTAGGCACCTACGTCTTCCGCAACCCCATTCGCCGCAAGATTCTCGGCATGGTCGAAACCACCGTCCCGCCCTACATGGGCAGCGGCACCGAGCCAAACCTCTGGTTCGAAATCACGAAAGACAACGGGGTAATTCTCCACTCACCCAAAGTAGAAATGGGCCAAGGCACCTTCACCGGCTTCGCACAAATGGTGGCAGACGAACTCGACGTCTCGATCGCGCAAATTCAAGTCGTCGCCGCGGCAACCGACACAGGCATCGTCGACAACACAGGCACCGGAGGAAGCCTCTCCGTCGCCTCTCTCTGGGTTCCCCTTCGCGAACTCGCAGCCACCATGCGCGAGATGCTGAAAATCGAAGCCGCCAACAAACTCGGGGTCGCGCTTGGCGACCTCAGTACCAAAGACGGGATCATTTCTGGCGGCGGAAGCTCACTCAGCTACGCAGATATTGCTCTCACGAAAAGCGCCGCCGGCGTAACAGCATGGACCATCCCCAAGACCCCGAAACTTCGCGCCTTAGGCGACTACAAACACATCGGCAGCCCCACCCCACGCATCGACCTCGTCCCCAAAGTATTTGGCCACCCGATCTTTGGCATGGACGCCGAGATGCCGGGCATGCTTTACGCCGTCGTCATCCGGCCCGAACACGTCGGCGCGAGCTTCAAATCCGCCGACACCCGCAAAGCCGACAGCATGCCCGGCGTGGTCAAGGTGTTGCAGATGGACGACTGGGTCGGCGTCATCGCTGAAACCCATACCCAAGCCCTCCGCGCCCAACGTGAAATCACCGTTGACTGGGAGATCCCGAAAATCTGGACCGAAACCGGTATTCGCGAACTCCTCCAGGTCGGTAACGGCACCGAAATGGTTACACAAAAAGAAGGCGATGCCTTAGACCCCGAGGACAAAAACACCGTCTCCCTCGCCTTCAGTTCGCCCATCGGAGCCCACGCGCAAATCGAACCCAATGGCGCAGTCGCCTCAGTAAAAGACGGCAAAGCCACCATCATTCTCTCCACCCAAGTCATCGGCATCACACAAAAACTCGTGGCCAAAGCCCTCGGGTTTAAGACAGAAAAGGTAAACATCATCCCCACCTTTTTAGGGGGAGGTTTCGGTCGACGACTCAACACCAATCATGCCATCCAAGCCGCACAGATGTCAGAAGCGGTGGGCAAACCGGTAAAATATTTCTTCACCCGCAAAGAGGAATTTCAACACGACCTGTTTCGCCCGCCCACTCATCACATCATGCGCGGACGCTTAAGCGAGGACAAGCGACTCGACAGCATCGAGCATCACTACGCCTCGGGGGATGTCGCGATAAACTCAGTCATGCTCCCCGCGGTGGCCAACAAGATCCTCGGAACCGACTTCGGCGCCATGCGCGGAGGCAACATCCAATACGACCGGATTCCCAATCACCGTTCAGTGCAATGGCACACCACCCTGCCCTTTGCCACCAGCTGGTGGCGCAGCCTCGGCCTTCTCGCCAACACCTTTGCCATCGAAAGCTTTGTCGACGAAATGGCGATCAAAGCCGGCAAAGATCCCGTGACATTTCGCCTCGAACAAATCGGCCACGATGACATCGGCCAGCGCTTAAAAGCGGTGATCCAAAAGGCGGCCGACGAAGCAGGTTATACCGACGAAGCAGGTTCTACCAATATAGTCGGCAAGGAGAACCAGACAGATCGTGCCATGGGCCTGGCTGCCTCCGTCGACGCCGGAGCTCCCTGCGCCCACGTGGTTGAAGTAACGATCAAAAACGGGGCCATCCGCGTGGAAAAAGTAACCTGTGTCTTCGACTGCGGCATCGCAGTAAATCCCGACCAGGTCCGCGCCCAATGTGAAGGTTGCATCGTCATGGGCATCAGCGCTTCGCTGCACGAGAAAATGACCCTGATTGACGGCCAGCTCTTTCCAACCATTTACGGCCCCTACGACATGGCCCTGATGCGACACACCCCCAAAGAAATCGACATCCACTTGATCCAAGGGGCCGACAAACCGTTACCTGTCGGCGAGCCCCCACTCGGTCCGATCGCCGCCGCGATTGGCAACGCGGTACGACGCATCACCGGCCAACGACTCACCGACCTCCCCATGCGAGTGAGCTAGGAGTCTGTAGCAAGCGACACCTGGGACGTGGCTTATTAAAGACATTTCCCATTCCGGCGGTTCAAAACCGCCGCAGCCATTCCTTTTGCACCCATAACGCCGCCATCCATTCCTCTGCCAAAAACAGGTCGCGGCCAAGATCGCTTATAGAGCTTTACGGGATAGACTCAGCCAAGACGTCCACCGGAAACCCGACACATGCGCGCGGCCAGATCGACTGCTTCCATGGCAATCTCCTGCAAATCTCGCTGATCCAAATACCCGCGAATCATGACCGCCGAAACAGAGTCACCCGCACCTACCGTATCCACAATCACCCCCGGAAGATCCGGTGGTGTAACAAAATATTCCTCCGCTTGACTCAAGAGCTGCATGCCTGCGCCACCTCGCGTTAGAGCAAGGAAATCTAAACCGTTTTCCGCGACAACTTCTTGCGGTGAGGTGGATCCGAAGAGAATGTTGAATTCCTCTTCGTTACATTTCAAGCAATCCGCCTGCTGAGCTAACTGGCGAACAGCATCAGCCTCCCACCAAGATTGGCGCAGATTTACATCGATGAATAATGGGACAGACAGCGCATTGCTCCACTGCAAAAACGCCTCAACCGACCCAGGGCGCCTTAACGCGAGGGTTCCGGAATACAGCAAGCTGACATCCGAAAATGAGCGGAGCTCAATCGCATCCCAAGCCTGATCCGGCGGAATGTCGTATGAGGGTTCACCGTTCTTACATACAGACACAATGACTTCGCCGGTTGAACGCTCGAGGTCGAGCTGAAGCCCAGACAAATCGAATCCTTCCGTGGCAAGAATAGCTGAAATTTTCTCTCCAGGCATGTCGGAACCAATTCGAGTAAGCATGCGGGGAAACATGCCGAAGCGTTGGAGATGCCCGCACACATTAAACGGCGCCCCTCCCAGCAAGGAACGACCGTCAGGAAAGCGATCAAAGAGAATTTCACCGAAAATGAGCGGCACCCCCTCGGCTTTGAACACGCTATTTGCATCGTGTCTGAATTCATGCGCAGCTTTGCTTGGTTGCATTGATTATTTACATCCACTAAAACGTAAGTATCGAGGCCTGAGACCTGGTGAAGAATCCGTCCCAACGTGGGCGGGATATCGCAGCCTAGGGTGCAACGAAGCGAAACCCTAGGACAATGGAGTCACTTCGTTCGACAACTATGGCTATCAATGGGTCAGCGCTACGCGCCTAAAGCCGTCTGGATTTCTACTCATTTTTGATTCGAACCGGCTTCACAAAGTTCATTGGTAACTGACACAATGAAGAAGAAGCAAATCACGCTAGGGATCTGCTTCCATTCGAAGCATTCTAATAGGCCGAGGTAGAACCCACACTCGTTTCAATCGGATGCCAGGTGGTCTTCACTTCTTGGGTTTTCAAAATCGCATAAGGGGTTTCCATGCTCGCAACATCGTCGCGATGGAAAACAACTCGCTTCAAGTTATGCGTCGACTCTTCTTTGATCAGCATCTGTTGTGCGGGAGTCAAATCCGATGCGACCAAGGCATTGATATCCATGTGCGAGGCAAAGGTTGGAATCAATTCATCGCGCTCGCCAGTGAGAATATTCACTACCCCACCGGGGAGGTCTGAAGTGGCCAGAACTTCGGCCAAGGTGACGGCGCAAAGCGGGCGGTTCGTCGATGCGAGCACGACGCAGGTATTTCCTCCCGCGATAATCGGAAGAATGGTTCCGAGCAATCCTGCGAGGGATGATTTTTCGGGCGCGAAGGCAGCGACCACACCAACCGGTTCGTACACGGAAAAGTTGAAGTGCGAACTGGAAACCGGGTTGACCGCAGAAAAAACCTGCTGAGCTTTATCGCACCAGCCCGCGTAGTAGATGCAACGATCCACCGCGGCTTCGACTTCCTTGCGTGCCGCAGTTGCGCTGACGCCCTGCTGCAGCAGCTCGGCCTCAAATTGCGCCCGGCGGGCATCGAGCATCTCACCAATGCGGTACAGAATTTGGCTGCGGTTAAAGGCAGCGCGACCTGACCAGCCAGCTAAAGCCGAACGAGCTGCAACCACCGAATTGCGCACATCTTTGCGCGAGCAGAGGCAAATATTTCCAAGTGCTTTGCCGCCTTTCCCGGTTGGGGTGTAGTAGCGACCGGATTCGGTGCGGGGGAATTTTCCGCCGATGTAAATTTTATATGTTTTCAAAATATCGATTCGTTCCATGAGAATCTCCGTAAAGTGTTTAAAAAATGCGTGTGTAGGATTCGGGTTGGCGGACTAGAGGTCGAGATACGCGGCCATACCATGCAGGCCACCCTCGCGTCCAAAGCCACTTTCCTTGAATCCACCAAAAGGCGATGCAGGATCGAATTTATTATAGGTATTCCCCCACACCACACCGGCTTCAAGCTGGCTGGAGATTTGGAAGAGACGAGCCCCTTTATCACACCAAACCCCTGCAGAAAGGCCGTACGGAGTATTGTTCGCTTTCTGAATCACTTCAGGAACGGTGCGGAAGGTTTGCACCGCAAGGACGGGGCCAAAGATTTCTTCTTGGGCAATGACCGAGGACTGCGCCACATTGGTAAACAAGGTTGGCGGACACCAGTTGCCGCTCGAAGGGAGCGAACAGCTCGGCTGATACATCTCAGAACCACTCTCGACCCCAATTTTAATGTAGCGCTGAATCGTCTTCAATTGTTCAGCGGAATTAATCGCGCCAATGTCGGTATTTTTGTCCAAGGGATCACCGACGATCAGTGTCTCCATGCGACGCTTCAACTTCCAGATCACTTCGTCAAAAACCGATTCCTGAACAAAGAGTCGAGACCCTGCGCAGCAGACATGACCTTGATTGAAGTAGATGCCGTTGACGATGCCTTCAACCGCTTGGTCGATGGCTGCGTCTTCGAGAATAATATTCGCGGCTTTGCCACCGAGCTCGAGGGTAACCCGCTTGTCGGTTCCAGCAACCGCCTTTTGGATGAGCTTTCCAACTCCAGTCGATCCAGTAAAGGCAACCTTGTTCACGTCGTCGTGATTGACGATGGCGGCTCCGGTCGCGCCAGCTCCCGTAACGATGTTAACCACCCCGGGAGGCAGATCCGCATCCGCGAAAATCTCAGCCAGCTTGAGGCAGGTTAGCGGCGTGGTTTCCGCCGGCTTGAGGACAACCGTATTGCCAGTAGCAAGCGCGGGGGCGATTTTCCAAGCCGCCATCAAGAGCGGAAAGTTCCAGGGGATCACCTGTCCTGCAACGCCGAGGGAGCGGATGTCCCGATTCGGAAAGGCGTAGGAAAGTTTATCGGCCCAGCCGGCGGTGTAGAAGAAATGGTTGGCCGCGAGAGGGACGTCGACATCGCGGGATTCGCGAATCGGTTTACCGCCATCCAAGGTTTCGATGATGGCGAATTCGCGAGCGCGTTCCTGAATCAGACGCGCGATGCGGAACAGGTATTTGCCTCGATCGCGAGCGGACATTTTGCCCCAGACCCCAGTGTAGGCAGCGCGGGCGGCTTTCACCGCAGCATCCACATCCGCTTCGCTTCCGTCCGCGACGTCCGCTAGCTTCTTGCCAGAGGCCGGGTTGGTGGTACGGAAGTACTTCCCTTCTTTGGGAGCGGTCCATTTGCCGTTTATAAAGTGGTCGTAGCGCTTGCTGATCTTTGCCTGCTTCGCTGCTTCGGGTGCCGGGGCGTATGCCCAGCTTGTATCGTTTTTTGTAGCCATGAAGGATTCCTACGTAAAATTGGTTTAGTCTTTAGCGAAGTAAGGGGCGGATTGGTAACGACCACCCGATTCCTGCTTAGCGATTTGCATCAGTACATCGTTTGCGAGGCTGCTGGCACCGAAACGGAACCATTCATTGCTCAGCCATTCTTCGCCCAAGGTTTCTTTCACCATGACGAGATAATGCAGCGCCAGCTTGGACTTTGAAATACCGCCAGCGGGCTTCATCCCCACCATTTGGCCGGTTTTAAAATGATGATCTCGAATCGCGAGTAGCATCACCAAGGTGACAGGAATCGTCGCAGCCGAGGAAATTTTTCCGGTTGAGGTTTTGATAAAATCCGCTCCGGCGTGGATTGCGATATCGCTAGCGCGCCGAACATTGTCTAAGGTCGCGAGCTCTCCGGTTTCGAGAATAACTTTTAAGCGCGCTTTGCAGCAGGCTTCCTTCACCGCCGCGATTTCGTCGAAAACGTAATTATAATCGCCGGAGAGAAAACGTCCACGCGAGATCACCATATCAACCTCATCCGCACCTTCGCTTACCGCAAATTGGGTTTCTTCCAGCTTCTGCTCAAGGCGTCCGTGTCCGGAAGGAAAGGAGGTGGCAACCGAAGCAATTTTCACTGGGGTGTTTTTGCTTAAGGCTTCACGAGCCGTGCGCACAAAGGTGGGATAGACACAGACGGCGGCGGTGGTTGGTAACCCGGGAATCGCGTCATGCAAGTGTTCGGCCTTGTAGCACATTTGCCGAACCTTTTGTGGGGTATCGGCGCCTTCCAAGGTCGTGAGGTCGATCATATTGAGAACCCGGTGGAGGCCGGTTTTCTTGCAATCCGTTTTGATGCTTCGGGTAGTAAAGCGGGCGGATCGCTCTGCGATACCAACCTGATCCACCACCGGAGACAGCGAGTAGTCGTAGCGCTGGGAGCTTGAAGTTTTCATGATAAGTTTGGGGAAAGATTTAAAGATAGAGGAAATGGGGAGAAGTTTTTGTGAAGATGCAGCTCTGAATTATTTTTCTACACCATTTTCCGGAGAAGCTTGGTGCAAGGAATCCAACATTGGTGACCGAGCATTCCAAGTGAAAAGAAAGAGGATGGTCCCAATTGCGGCGGCGCCGATGAAGGTCATAAACACCCCATCCCAGCCATAATTGTCTTTCATCCAACCGGTGCCGACTCCGCTGACCGTAGCACCCATGTAGCCGAAGAACCCAGTGAGTCCAACCGCGGTGGCAGCCGCTTCACGGGTGGCAAAGTCAGCCGCGGCAACCGCGACGAGCATTTGTGGTCCGTAAACAAAGAAACCGACCGCGGTAAGAATGCCGGCGGTGAGCCATTGCTGGCCTGGTTGGACGAACAACAAACCGACGATACTTCCGATCAAGATCAGCATGAAGATCACCATGACCGGACCACGACGGCCGTGAAAGATCTTATCGGAAAAATAGCCGGCAAGAAAGGCTCCGGCAACTCCAGATAATTCAAAACCACTGACCGCGAACGCAGATGCTTCCGGACTAAAGCCTTTGGCCTCTTGGAGAAAACTTGGCCCCCAATCGAGAACACTAATCCGCACCACGTAGACAAAAAAGTTACCAATGCAGACAATCCAAATCATCGGGTTCCCCACGATGTGTTTTTTAAACGTTGGCCAAAACGGTTGTTTCTCATCCGACAAATGTTTCGCCGAGCCTGAGGCATCGCCTTTATACACTTCGATCGGAGGCAGCCCCATCGACTGCGGCGTATCACGCGTGTTCCAGATAATAAACAGGCCGCCAACAATACCAATTGCAGCCGGAACAAAGAACGCACTTTGCCACCCATGATTGGTCACCAGGTAGGCCGATAAAAGAAGGATCAACGCCCCGCCGATTTGGTGAGACGCATTCCAAATCCCCCAGGCGCGCCCGCTTTCTTTCGGAGAAAACCAATAGGTGAGCATTTTGGAACAGGGAGGTACCCCGCTGCCTTGGAACAAATTACTTAAGGTCCAAAAAACAATAAACAGAAGTAAGGGCGTTCCTAAACCAAGCGCGGCCGCAAAGCCTGGACTCATGCCAAAGAGTATATTCATCAAGGCGGAAAGAATCAGTCCAAAGCCCATGAGGTAGCGTGCGTTCATTCGATCCGCCAAGACCCCGCTAAAGAACTTGGAGAAGGCGTAAAGAATGGTGGCGGTACTCAGGATCATCCCGATTTGCGTGGCGGACAACCCAAAAGCTTCCTGCAATGGCTTGTTCGCCATAGAGAAATTTTTCCGACAAAAATAATAGATGGCGTACCCGACAAACATACCCGACATCACCCGGAATCGCCACGCCTTATAAGCGGCATCCACCTTCGCTCCCTCCATGGGAGCAGCGGGTTTCGGATGAGCTAAGGTATTTTTAATTGAAGTAAACATCGTCTAAATTCCTAGTTGAAAGATCTATGGGGTAGCAAGGTGCAGGTGACGCGATAGGGCAGTGGCCGGATCTACAAGCCGAGGGAGGCTTCGAGGAGCTGGATGGCTTGAGCTGGGGTTTCTGCAATCTCCATAAGATCCACATCTTCGGGTGAGATGGTTCCAATGTGAGCCAAATGCGCCATGTAATCGAGCAACGGTTGCCAAACAGATTTCGCTCCCAGCAAAATGATCGGGCAAGGCGCTTTCTTGTGGGTCTGAATCTTCGACAGACTTTCAAAAATCTCCCAAGAAGTCCCTACCCCACCCGGAGCGACGACGATGCCGGCTGCGTAGTCAACAAGGTCGGATTCACGCTGCGCAAAACTAGACGCGGTGTAGCCATCCGTAACGTAGTCGTTTACTTTTTCTTCGGTCGCGCCTTGAAAATAGGTCGCGAAGTAAAGGCTCTTCGCCCCGGCTTCAAACGCACCACGATTGCCCGCCTCCATGATGCCGTGGCTTCCGCCGGTCATAATCGGAAAGGCGTCTCCATGCGCTTTTGACCAGTCATGCGCAAAGCTGCGGGTTTGATCGTAACTCGCCATGCCTTCTTTGGCGCGAGCACTGCCAAAGATGGTGATCACTCCGTTCGGCGCGTTGCGCTCGATGACGAGCAAGGCAGCATGAGCATCGCGATGCACGTCGGCTGCGGTCGGGATCTCACCGTTTTCTAACACGCGTCCAGGCGCGGTCGCAGATTTGTAGGCACTCAATGTATCGGTGGTAGCCGAGTTCTGGGTTGTACCGCAACCCGAAGAAAGAAGCAGGCAAAGTGTAACCGCGAGCGAGGCGAAGGTGAATGAAAAGATGGGTTTAGATGAGATGGGTAACGTTTTCATAATGTTAAATGCAAAGAGTTGAAATTGTATGTACTAGGGATGTGGGAGGAAGGAAGGGAGAAGGCAGCGACGCGAAAAATTCCCATCTAAGAGGATTTTTCGAACCGAAGAAGGGATGCTTTTATTTCGAGAATTCCTGAGTCGCCAATGGCTACCCTTCGAGAAAGGGAATCCGTGTGACCTGCAGCAGAAAGAACGCTTTTGAAAACAGATCGAAGCGCTATCGAATAAGACCAGAGGTCGAATTGAAGTGAATGTGATCCATTGGAACACCGAGCTTCAATCCGTCAGGCGGAATCAAACCGGCCGTGAATAGAGAACAAGCATGTAGATTGAAGGCCACTAGCCAACTGTCCACGTGCGACCCGCTGGGTCTTCACGGTAAACAAAAGTTAGGCTTGAGCTGTTCATAATAGAAAATCGGGCGGAGCCGAGGTGTTAGACACTATACCGAAAGAGGAAATGAAAATGCAACCTGATTTTTCATCAGAATAATTTCCCATTAAAATTTGAGCGATCATTCAAGACGATCGATGGATCGCCTGTGACAAATCCGACCAAGCCATCTTCTTTGAATTCGCCAGAACGACGGGCATCTTAAATTTTGGCCGCGGCTAGAAGATCTCGCACATCCAGAACAGGGATTCCTCAAAAAATGAACTGAAAAGGAGGCAAGCTAGGCTTGATAAGCCGCGGGAATGACTCCGTCCCCAATATTTTCCTGCGACCCATCGCAGAAGCCATGTATCATGATCACAAAACGGGCAGCTAAAGGAAGCAAAGAAGTTGGGTTGAGTTCATTGCTTCCCTCGGCTGTCACCGAGAGACTTGGTCACCTGCCATTAGGTCAATACTTCCAAGAACTGACGCCAACACTAGTTGAGACGCTTTCCGACATTCAACAGGAAGTCGATACTCTTCCAAGTGTCACCGATCATGAAAACTGAACTGGAGGAAACTACTCCGTCCCGAATGGCACTTAGTTAAGCCATGGTCTTCGTAAATTGCTCAGTTCTAATTGCGTGCAAAGAGTCCCGGCAGGGACGGCAGAAAGTAGCGCGGGGTGTAGCGGAGCGGAACCCCGGGGACCTGTGAGATGAAACCCAGCAACGAGCCATACACCCTTTCTAGCACAGCCGCTCTAAACGAGGCGCAGATCCTAGCCCCCTGGCTAAAACGAAACTACTCTAAAACGAAACTACTCCGTCCCTATTATTTTCATTTCAAATGCTTTTATACGTAACCCAAATAGATTCTGGAATTTGTGGCTTCAGAGCTTCAAAAAAACGTTTAAACTGCTCCATACTAAGAACTTGAACACCACATTCTCCACTGATGAGTAAAATTTTCATATCGCCAATATCAAATTGTTATTAGTAATTTGCTCCGTAAGTGCGTCTATTAAACTGTCATCAAGTAAATGACCATTCAACCTAAGGGTTGGTTCTTTCAGATCGAAAACCATAACCTTTTCTCCCTCAAAGTCGAAACGCCCTTGTTGAATGGGGCTAGCATTTAAACAACTACATTTTTGACCGAACATATTTGGATTACTGAAAGGCCTCCCACTAACCGTTACGTCTTTAAAGGAAACCCGGTAAAGCTTCGTACTCGGAGCTAAACAGTCCTTTAAAGTACCAATAAGGGTGCAAAAAGCAGCGTCACTTTCTGGAGCGAGGTCACCATTGTAATTGTAAAGCGTCTTTACAACCGCTGCGGGTTTGGCAGTTTCGGTAGGCGCTCCTGAAAAAAAACGGCAACCGAAAAGTAGTGAAGCAGTAAAGATTAGGCAGAATAGGGCTGTACGCTGATGAGTCATTTTTGAAATTGTACTTTCAAATCAAAGGCTAGGAATCAATTACGTTTAATTCCACGCAATGAGATCCCCAATCTTGTATGGATAGCTTGCAGGGGCCTTACCTTTTTGATTCTAATCTGGTAAGATTACTCCGTCCCAATATTTTCCACCATGTTGGTCGTCAGGATGGGAAATTGATTGAGATATTTTCAGGCCATAACACATACAATCCTGCTACTGGAGGTCCTCTTCATATTCCTGGTCCTGGAGGACTGCTTCGACAGTCGAGACTTTCCGAAACAAATTGGTAGCAACGCTTAAAGGGTTTTATTGGTTCGGGGCAAGTTGGTGATGACTTGCTCCGGCAGCTAGGGGGATAAGTTTAAATGAGTATTCTAAAGCAGTGTGAAGATATTTTGAAGTCGTCCTGTACAGCAGGCGGCGCAACGGCGGCCTCTATCATGGATGCGCAAAGAGAACTCGATGTTGTTTTTCCCGCTAGTTACCAAATTTTTTATCTGACTTTGGCGCAGCAATGGGTGCTGGATTTGAACTAGCTGGACTGTTTGAGGCTAATGAGGATGAGCCTCCGATGTGGCGAAATGTTGTAACTTCAAATAAAAGGGACGGAGTACTTCTACAAGAGGAAACTACTCCGCCTCAACGTTCCCAATAGTCACCCGCTTGGCCGGGGAATCCGGGAAAATTACTCCGTCCCCAATATTGCAGTGTAGAGATCCAAGAATGACTCGGTGGGAAATCAGTGAAAGCTATGGGTCGAGTGGTTGGGGTACAAAAATTACTCCGTCCCTTTTCTTTTCCTTTTCTTTTTCCCTACCCACGGTTCTTGCATCGAATGGGGTTAGAAGCTGCGGGCGACGGTTAACTAGTCTGGGTAACTTAAAGGTGAAGACAAGCAACGGGAATGGAATTAAAACGAATCTACTCCTGTCGCCGAGGCGCAGAGCAACCACGGATGTAAAAAAAAGCCCGAGCTTGTTGCTCGGGCGGTTCCAGAGGAGAATTAAAGATTTAGTCCTCTACAAACGGCGCGTTTGGATTGTAGTACCATGCATTGGCGTGGGGGATGGTATAGGTTTCGCCATCAATGGAAAAATGTAGTCGTAAACGCTTGTTGGCGGCGCCGAAGCCATGCCAAACTTCAACATAATCACCGTTGATACCGGGATGGTCTTCATTGATGTTAAAAATCTGAAGGTCATTTTCACCAGGATTTGCCCCAAAGGTCCACACCTCTATCTGCCAGCTATCCACCACGCAACTTAAGTCATCAAAATCCAAGTTCACTGCTACCAATCCAGGGTTAGCAAGAAATACCGTGAGATGATCAAGAACTCCACACACGTTCTCAACAGAGTCACCAATGGGTACCGCATACCCTTGATATCCAACGTTGAGACCAGGATATAATCCGTCTGCGGTGTCATATTGAGTTGCAAAGAGAATCGAATCCGCCTCGCCTAAGTCGGCTGCAGAAACAATAACGAAAGGCGAAGCCGGCGTAAGAGACAGATCCAGAAGACCGATAGTTCCATGAACCCCTTCCTTATTTTTGAAGACTCGCACTTTTGCCTCAAACAATTCCGATACAGAATCACTCGCAATGACTGGGCCGGTGAGATCAAATCGAAGAGATGTGTGGCTGTCGTTAACATAGCTACAGATTACACCGTGTTCAAATACCGTGGCTGCAACAGTTGGCGTTTCAATTGTTTGATTTTCACTTATGTTTCCGCGCACTCCAGTTGAAAAAGATTGGGATAGGGACTTGGGAGTTCCTTGCGCCATGCTAGCCAATGCGTTTGATTTAGGTGACCATCCCACCGGGGTTAATTGTGCAAACGCGGACAGGGAGGCCAAAAGGACAGAGCTAAAAATAATTAATGTTTTCATGATTTGGTATAGTTTCAACAAGAGTAGATCAGAAATGTTCCTTTTCAACACATTTATTACATATATTTCGAAATGTGCGCTTGTTCCCTTTCTAAATCATGGCGCCACGGGTAGTTCGATTCGATGAAACGCGTCCGCCTTGAGGACAGGAAATTGCTGTGAAGGAACGAGGCGAGCGGAGCCGAATAGTCTGCTGACCGGTTTGCGTAAAGCGGTGTACGTTCAACTTCAGGGCACGATTGCCCAGGCGTTGCCAGTATCGCTTGTATTTGATCTAGGTCCACATCTCTGAAGAATTCGCACCTCGCAAGGTTTTCCAAATCGATTGGAGACAGCGGGGTCGTGGGTTGCGATAACTGCCAAACCACCGCTTTGAACATGAGGTACGCGAGAAACAAGAGAAGACCAATCGAGATGTTAAACCCATCATAATCGCTGGTTTACTTGGGGCCTGCGCTAGCAGGGTTTACTTCCGAAGGCACGGTCTTTGACCACATCACGTATTCTTCTGGGACTATGGTATTTAGGACGGGTAGCCACTCCAGGAACAAAGTTCGCGCATCTTAAGGCGCTCTTCGGTTGCGATAGGTGATTCCCAGTCGAGGTAACCATTGCTGGCAAAGGCGGTGGCCCAACGTTTCGTGTAGGCAGGCCTTAGACCGCCTGAACCTTATCTATAACTTCTTTTAGAAAGAATCTTTGGACACCGTTGCTTTTTGCTGTGATCAAGTTGGCCAAGGATGACTGCGTTTCCGTCTTGCTGAGTTGCGCTTCATCACCCCATTCTATAGAATTCTACTTTGATTCGGTGATATTTACGCCTGCCAGTCAATGGCAGCCGCCAGTGAGCCTCGGCCACCCAATGGCAAGAATCGGAAGAGAGATTCGGGCATTCGGGAGGTATAGAAATTGTCTGCCCCTATTTTTTTCAAGCCACTCAAAACGTGTTTCCTCTCTGAGAAGGTGTCTGACACTTTACGTTTTCGAGATCGCCAAAGTCTATCTCCCCTGTAGGTCCTCAAACCGACTGCCAGTTGCCCTTCCCTAGGCCTGAGCGGCTCCATAGGTAGCTAGAACAACTTTTAGAGCGAAGCGCGTTCAGTGACTTTCAAATGCGGTACACACACTCCTCAATTTATGAAGTATCGATGAATTAATCTCTGGAACTAGATTGACTAGTTGGCGATCCTCAATTCCGTTTAAATACTTCAAGACAAGTTCATGATAACCACGGGAGTAAGAATGGATTTTAGAGGTTGCGTTCAGAATTCCTTCATGCAAATTAATTTCTTTTAAAAATTCCTTAAATCCAAAGTATTCATTATCACTGAATTCATTTAGATAAGTTAAGTAGGGTTTGATGCTGTCATGGCAGTTAGCCAATATTGAAGCGACTTCAATTGCTCCTATTGCCTGATACGCGCTTACAATATCATACCAGACAAATTCATCTTCGATGGTCCATAAGAGAGATGTCAATCCTCCATTCGACAGTATGGTTTGGGCCTCCATTGTGAGCAAACATGGCAGGAGTGATTCGTTGAATCCTCTATAAACATCATTATTGTCAAGTGACACTTGAAAGTTTTTCTCCAAAAGTCCGATAAGATCTAATGCAAACTCTTCTATTTGTTCTGTTTTCATTTTACCATGTCCTGCAACATGTTGGTATCTTCTACGGAATTGCCAGGAAAATTATTCAAAATCCGATCTCTGCAACCGAAGGTTTGAAACGGCGTTGAAACCCCTTCATAAACCTTCTGCATTAAAGCACCTACTTCATCAGCCATTACCAAATCTCGGATGGCATTCTCTGCTGCTACAGCGGGGCCAGCTGTAGCGGTAGTGAAAACAGCAGTTCCAATTGCCATTGGGGTCAGACACCTTTCAGTCTATGAAGACATCTGGACAGCAATGAATGTTGGTTAGGGTGATCGCCCCCTTTATCCAAAGGGATCGAGTTTCAAATCGCGGAAAGATGTAATGCCAGGCACCGGCGTTTTGCGTGGACCTGTCTCCCGCTTGTCCCCAAAAAAGCCGGCTGGCAAAAGATCTTCTCGACCTTCAAACATCCTCTGCAGCTCCGCCTTACTCCCAATCGCAACCCCATCCGTGAAACACCGAATCCGGCACCGTAAAATGATATGTAAAGGCAACTCCCCGCCGGCATCATACACCCGCTTGGCTTCTTCACGAGTGA
>Ga0209187_1002343_pt1 | contig 18269 bp, 19 predicted proteins | sample BantaG_FD_187430 | JGI IMG/M metagenome (GOLD analysis project Ga0209187, IMG submission 187430) | Marine algal microbial communities from Bantry Bay, Ireland - BantryBay_4 metaG (SPAdes) (version 2) | ecosystem: Host-associated > Algae > Red algae > Unclassified | place: Bantry Bay, Ireland...
CTCTAGCTGTCTAGTGATCTAGCAAGGGCTCTAGCTGTCTAGTGATCTAGCAAGGGCTCTAGTGATCTAGCAAGGGCTCTAGCTCTGTTTACGCTTCTTTATGCTCTTAAGGTTAAGCGTTATACTGGTTACTTCACTGATATAATCGTCAATGATACTCTGGGGAGTGACACCCCTTTCTTTTAGCGCCTCAAATATCTCACTATTGATTCTAATTGAGGTCATCTTGTCTTTAAGCATTTTTCCAGTCTCGGTCTTTTTTACCATTTCGGGCTCCTTTTTATGTTTATGTATATCCTTTTTTGTAGCACTATTTTAAAGCAATAAAAAGATAACAACGCTAAAACCTATAAATACCAGGTAGAACATTGCCGACTGCTCCAAAAAGAAGGCTATAACCTCAAAAGGAAAGATGAATATAGCGCCCACGATATTACCGATCTTTGTTAGTATGCTCTTAATAGTGTTATATAATGCTTTTAAAATTTTATATACTACTTTCATGTTGTTGCTCCTTTTTAGTCGTTTAATTAAATTTCCCAAGTACCCAAAAATTTATAAATATCTCCAGTGTTTTCTATAAGTTCTATATTAGCATCGGTTACTTTTTTTAGTGCTTCAAAATGATTTTCTTTTGCGCTTAGCTCATAATCGTAATTGAAAGTTTTATAACGGGTTCCTTGGAAAAAAACTCTGATTTTAGCCTGACCGCTTTTAGTAGTAATATATTTTGTCCTGAATTTTGCTTGAAATTTTTTCATTTTATTTTCTCCTTGTTCTTTTTTTTAATACTCTGTTCTAGTAAAAAGCCTTTTTAGCTTATTTTCTGGGTCATTCTTTGAGGGTTCAAAGTAGTATGGCCCTAGGACGGTAAACGGTTTTTTAGCGGGTTCTGTTTCAATCCCCGACTCGATGTATACAAGATACTTACTTATTTCGTTTTTTGTCTGACAGTTTAGTGCTAGATTATGTAATTTTTTTAGTGTGTTGCTCATTTTACTGCTCCTCTTTTTTGATTTTAATATTAAAAGCACGGTTGCTATAAAGGTTCCTGTAAGAATCAAAAACCACTTTTTCACCCGTTACCGCAATCTCTTCTCCTTTTACGTCCTCTTGGGTGAACTGAAATAAGCAGTCCGTTTCTATATCTCTAATATAGCCCCCGATGCTTATACCCGATTCAACTATGCCGCTTCGCCCCTCACACTCTTCGGCTTCATGGTCAAGCATAAAATCTTGAAAGTAGTCTTTTTGCTCTTGGGTATACTCAAAGAACTGGTCAAGTAGCATTTCACCCTCACACCCAGCAAAATCGAACCTCATTTTAAAGAAGTCGGGGTGATTTACTATTAAGAGTTGAAGTTCTTTTTCGCCTTGTTCTGTTAGATCTTGTTTCATGTTTTTTCTCCTTGTTTTGTTTTCCTATAGTCAGTATACACTATTTTACATAAAAGTATATACATAAAAGCAATACAAACCATTTTTCTACTCAAATCCCTATGATATTAGGTGTTTAGCGTCATAAAAAAGATTGAAAGGATTGCGCTATATAAAGAGGGGTATTAAAGGGGACTATTTTTGACTATTTTTAGCCCTAGACAGGTAAGATTGAAACGCAGCGCACCACCGCCAACACCCCAAGCACCAACCAAAACCATCGGCAGTTCCTACGGGTACAATTTCGGATATTATAGGGCTCAATAATCCCCGAAAACCTCTTAAAATACCTAATTCTAGGCACTTAAGCCTCTTTTTAACCCCACATAATAAGGGTTATATGGGGTAAGCGGTAGGTAAGGGGGTAAAATGAGTAGGGGGTGGGGGTTTGGAGCCACGGTATAAGTACCGTTACCCAGTTAAATTTTTTAAAAAAAAGCGTTTAAAAGCCCCCATTTAGCCCCCAACCCATCACTTAACGGGCTCAAAATATCAGGAAAACATCGACTCTCTTTACACGTACGATATATCCCTGTTTAATGGGGTATGGACAAGAGAAAAACTGACAAATTGAAGATAGAAAGGGACATGCTTATTAGACAATTGAAGCGCAATATCGCTACAAATAAAAGGTTGAAACGAGCATCAAAAGGAAGCGCAAAAAGACAAGATGAAATATTCAAAGATGCATACACTTCTTTGGGGCTACAAAAAGCTTTCCTTGATGCCATTCAAGGTTGCGAACTATCTCGATTTGAAGAGACCACTAGGAAGTGGATGAAAGTAATGAGGAAACATGCCAGTAACTAAAGCGGAGTGGGAAAAGCTCGGAGTAGAGAAGAAAACCCAAATGACTAGAGAGCTATTTAGTGCCGATGTTCCTTGGGGGCTCTACAATGTGGTTCCCGAGTCTATGCAAAAAGCCCTACATCTTATTGATCCCCGTTGGATGAGTAGAAAAGAGGAGACTGTCACCAAACATGCAGATCCCACGGAGCGGGATGAACTTTTCCGTTTTGCCTTTTGGGCAGAATATAATCACGCCAAGGATACCGAGTCTTCTTTTAATATGAGCCGAGTAATGTCTGGGGTATGCTCTCTTTTCTACTATAAGAACAACATACTAAAAAATCCCAGGGTTCTAGCCTATGTGGTTTATCCCCCAACCAACTATCTCAATTTTATGAAAACCATGCTTTATCGTGGGCAGCAAAGATTGAAGGAAATAATGTCGGTCTCTTCGGTAACTGAAACGGAAGTTGTTGATAAGAAGGGCAAGAAATCAAAGAAGATTGAAGTAGATATGAAACTAGCCAATATGCAGCTTAAAACTTTTGCCCTTATTGATAATAGGGTAAAGGGTGCAATCGTACAGCGAGTTAAGGTTGAACAAAAGAATTTAAACGTGAACGTGGACGCCAAAGCCTTAAAGGATGCCACTCCCGAGTCGGTTATTGATATTGATAAACAATTAAGAGCAATTGATCGAGATCTTAGGAGAAGTGAAGAGATTATGAAGGTTAGAGCGATTAAGGAGCATCAACGAGAAAATAGAGGGAGAGATGCCGAAGCCTTTGATGTTATCGAGCCCGTGGATATCCCCGATGAGGGAGATAAGCACTAATGGCAAGGACTAAAGTTGATGAACTCATTGAGAAGAGAAGACTTTTAGAAGCTAAAAAGACAATACTGCAAAGAGATCTCCCCCATCTTCACTTATATAAGTGGTATCCCTGGGCATACGACTTTTTCACCTCAACCAATCCCGTCACTCTTTTATGTGCCGCCAATCAAATTTCAAAGTCCAGTACCCAAATTAGAAAGTTTATCCATTGGGCTACCGAAGATAGCCTTTGGGTCGAACTTTGGGGAGACCATCAAACCCCCAATCTCTTTTGGTATTTTTACCCAACCAAGGAAGTGGCTACGGTTGAGTTTAAGAAGAAATGGATGCAGTTTCTCCCCACTGGGACAATGAAGGATGATCCCAAATATGGTTGGAGCGTAACCTGGGACAAGAAGTTCGTGGACTCCATTGAGTTTAATTCTGGAATTACCATTGCTTTTAAATCGTACAACCAATCCGTTTCTAGTCTCCAAAGTTCCACGGTTTTTGCCGTTGGAGCAGATGAGGAATTGCCCGAAGATTATTATGATGAGCTTATGTTTCGTCTTGCTGCAACCGATGGCTATTTCTCCATGGCTTTTACCGCAACCCTTGGGCAACAACTTTGGTGGCGAGCTATGGAGTGTGTGGGGAAAGAAGAGGAATTTTTACCCGAAGCTAAAAAGATCCAAGTCTCCATGTTTGACTGCCTTGAATATAAGGATGGCTCCGAAACCCCATGGAATGAGGAGAGAATTGCTAAGGTTATCTCAAAATGTAGATCAAAAGCCGAAGTACTAAGAAGAGTTTACGGTAGATTTGTTAAAGAGGGCGGGAAAAAGTATCACACCTTTGATCCCCAAGAGCATTACATGAAGCCCGACTACGAGAAGATAAAAGATTGGAATAAGTACTGCGCAGTCGATCTTGGCTCGGGAGGAAGTGGGGGACACCCCTCCGCTATTATCTTTTTAGCCGTAAGACCAGATTATAAAGAGGGCGTTTTCTACAAAGCGTGGCGAGGGGATGGGATTGAAACCCTAGCGAGTGATGTCTACGAGAAGTTTTTGGAGCTAAAGGAAAATGATCTTTTAGTTAGAAAATGGTATGACCACGCCTCCGCAGAATTTAATACCCTTACCACTAGAATGGGGGATCCTTTCGAGAAAGCAAAGAAGTCCCACGATCTTGGGGAGTCCATGCTAAACACTCTCTTTAAAAACAATATGCTCAAGCTCTTTAATACGGAGGAGCTTAGAAAATTGGGCTCTGAAATGTTGAGCCTTCAAAGAAGTACCCCTAAAACAAAAGCGAAAGATGATCTATGCGATGCTGCTCGATATTGTGTCGTGGATATACCGTGGAATTTAAATCATATAAAAGCAGGGAAAAAAGGGCAAAAGGTTGTAAAATCTCACAAAATGCCTGAGAATCAAGATGAGTGGAATAAATTTCACGACAGGGAGCGGGCGAAAGGTATGAAAATTGCCAAAAAGCCTAGCGAACTAGATGTCCTAACAGAAATAGAGTTCTGGAATAGTGAGTTTTAATGGAAAAAGCAGAAAAAATTGAAAATAACTCACAAAAATCAGCAAGATTGCCGAAAAAAGAGAAGATATACTCAGCTAATGAGGTATGTAATATTATAAAGACTTGTAGTAAAAATGGTGTCACTAACATAAAAATTAGTGGTATTGAAGTAAACTTCATAAATCAGGGGACTGATTTACCGAAAGCAGGGATGCAGTGGTCAACACCAAAGAAAGTTTCTACAAAGAAAACGGAGCCGTTGAAACCGCTTGAGCTAAACGAGCAAGACCTTGAAGAAATAAGGCAACTCGAAATGGCGCAGCAAGCGATTGATGATCCCGTTGGATATGAGCAGGAACTTATTGATTCTTTCATCCATGGAGAGGTAAATGAAGAAACTAGACATCGGGAAACTGAATAGGCTTTATCAAGATTCCGAAAGGGTTGATAAATCTGATTTTGCTGAGAAAAGATCAAACGTACTTTTATGTGCGGGAGACCATTATAACAAGCAAGGATCTAAGCGTTTTTCTACCGTAAGAACTCAAGGTAAAAATTCAAGCAGCAAAAAGCTACGTCTAGTAAAAAACCATGTTTACCGAGTCGTAAAAACTTATACCAACTCCATTGTTTCAAAAGTCCCAGGCGTAACACCAACTCCCAAGAATGAAGGGGAGATGCAAGATCGTAAAGATGCCGAACTCAACAAAGCAGTATGGCAAGACCTTAAAGACAGGCATAAGCTAACTGCCAAGTTTTCAAAGTACGCCCAAGAGTTTGTAGAGATTGGAGAGGTTGCCGTAAAGGTAACTTGGAATCCAAGCAAGGGCGAAATTGTAGGATATGCTCAAAAGGTAGAAGTAGATGAGAAAGGAAATGAATATCCTCTCTTTGATGAAATGGATCAACCCATTGCCGATAAAGATGATCCTGTCTTCTCAGGGGATTTTGACTTCGACACAATCCACGCCTTTAATCTTTTAAGATGCCCAACAACCGAAGACATGAGAGATAGCCCCTACTTAATAAATAGAAAAATGGTTGATAAGGGTCTACTCGCTAAAACATACTCCCAAGATGAGGAGAAACTAAAGTCGATTGGAGAATCTTCTAAATCCACTTTTGTAGTCTTTGATTCTGATAAAGGTGAGTACACAAAAACAAAAGATAAAATATTAGTTAAAGAATTTTACTACAGACCTTGCCACGAATATCCGAGAGGGTATTTCTACATAGCCACCGAAGATGCAATCTTAGAACAAGGGGAATTACCTTACGGTATTTTTCCAATCGTTTGGGTTGGCTTCGATGAGTTCGCAACAACTCCTAGAGCTAAATCAATTATTAAAGTGGCACGGCCATATCAAGCTGAAATAAATAGAGCCGCTTCCCAAGAGGCAACTCACCAAATAACTTTGGGCGATGATAAAATTATTTATCAATCAGGCTCAAGCCTTGAGCAAGGCTCACTACTCCCAGGTGTTAGAGGAATCTCCGTAAACGGTGCGGCTCCAACAATTCTCCCAGGTAGAACGGGAAGCCAATACACTGAGTACATTGAAAATCAAAAAAGAGAATTATATCAAGCCGTAATGCTAGATGAAATCTTTGCTGAAAAATCAGTAAACCAAGATCCATACGCCCTACTGTTTTCTTCTATGAAACAGAAATCAGTTTTCCAACCCTATGCTGAAAAGTTTCAAAACTTTCTCATAGAAATATGTGAGCTAACTCTCCAACTAGCAAAGCACTATCTCCCAGACACCGCTCTAATAGCGGCTATTGGGCGTAATGAAGCTATTAACATCGAAGAGTTTAGAAAAACAACTAAGCTATGTTACCAAGTAACAATTGAAGCGACTTCCGAAGATGCCGAAACTCTCATGGGGAAACAAATTACTTACCGTGAGATCATGCAATACGTGGGTAAACAATTAGATCCAAGCTCAATTGGTAAGATGATAAATAACATGCCATTCGTGAATAATGAAGACTCATTCAGTGAGCTTACAATTGATGATGATAATGTCACCAATGATATGCTTCTTATTGAAAGAGGCGGAGTCCCAAAGATTTCCGAACACGATAATAATAAGTTCTACATTAAAAAACTAACTCATAGAATGAAGCAACCCGACTTTGATATGCTTAGTCCTGAGATTAAAAATATCTACACTCAGTTTCTAACGGCCCATCAACAAGATGAGGTAAGAAAGCAGCAACAAATTTTAGCTTCAAAAGATAAGATGATTCCTACAGGCGGGGCTTTAGTTACTTGCCAATTGAGAGTACCAGATCCCGAAAAACCAGGTTCTTCAAAACAAGTTCGTATCCCTTACGAATCTATTATGGATCTCGTTAGAAAATTAGAATCTCAAGGGAAATCATTATCCGAACTAGAAAATATAAACCAAGGGGCATTGGCTCAAATGGCTCAACAAATGGGAGAGATGGGAAACCAACAACCCCAAGAGAGTCAACCAATGCCAATGCCCACACAAAATAATTTTTAAACCCTAAAAGGAGAGCCAAGCCAATGTCTATCGAACAAACCGAACAAGTAGAACAAAACACTAACCCTGAGATTGTAGAGCAAGCAATTGAAAATGAAGTTGAGATCGAAGCTCAAGGTGAATCGGAGGAAACTCCCGAAGTCGAAGGGGAAGAAATTGCCCCCGAATATGCCCCAAAATACAAATTCAAGGTTCGTGATGAAGAACACGAAATGGAAGAGTGGGTGCGAGATTATATTAAGGATGAGGAGACAGAAAAACGCTTTGTTGACCTTTTTACCGCACAAAAAGGGATAGAATTAGCTAAAAAAGAACGAGAAGAATATAGAGGACAGTTTGAAAATTTAACTCAAGCCGTTCAACATGTATCGGGATTAGCTAATGAGGGAAAGATTGGTCAATTTATAGATCAGCTAGGACTTTCAAAAAAAGCGTTTATCGACTATGCTATTAAGGAGTTACAATATGCGGAGTTACCCGAAGAGCAAAGAAGAGAAATCGATGCCCAAAGGCAACAACAAACGCAATATGAGCAACAACAAATGCAGCAACAAACATTGCAGCAACAATACGAAGCTCAAGCGGTTGAAATGCGCAAAATGGAACTTAGTAACACACTCTTAAGACCTGAGTATGCGGAAGCAGAAAAGACTTATGATAATTCGGTGGGGACACCAGGAGCATTTAGACAATTAGTAGCTCAATGTGGAAATTATCACTGGGTTCAACACAATCAAGATATTGGGGTTGAGCGAGCGGTACAAGAAGCAATGAAGCTGGGTAGAGTTCAAGCGGAAGCGACTCCTACTCAAACTGGAAATGTGGGGACACAATCAAGTCCAGTACAGCAGGTTGAAAAGCCTGTAATTCCTAACCTCAAAGCGGGTGGTGCGAGTCCAGCAAAGAAAGGATTCAAATCAATCGAAGAGATTAGGAAGTACAACGCCAAAAGGCGTTAGCATTTTTAGAGACAGCAATGATGCTGTCCTAGTTTGACAATAAGGAGTCAATGATGGGAACTAATCGTAGTTTTAGCAACATGCTAAACGACTACCTCACGAACGATCTTTTACGTGAGGAAGTTTTAAAAAGAGATTATATTTTAAATTCTTGCCAAAAAGATAACAATTGGATGGGTGGAAATATCCCAGTACCTTTTAAATCTACAGGGGCAAGCTCGGTAAGAATGGGAGCTTTAACAGCTCAAGCCGATATCTCTCAAGATAAATTTGTAAGAGGTGAAATCACTGACTACAAAGAGGCTTGGGGATCACTTATCTTTAATGAAAGAGATCTAGTAGATCACAAAGGTAGAATCAACGAAGATTCTTTCCTTAAGATCCTTCCAGATCTAATTGAAGATTTTTCTGAGTATATGAAAATGGTTGTTTCGGTACAACTTGGTACAGGCCCTCATCTTGCTATTCTTAGTGCCAATGGTACTGCGGGTGGTGTTGCTGCGGTTGATAAGATCGATAGATTTTGTCTTGACCAAAAAGTAACTTTAAAAGATGGTGATACGGCAGCGGCAAGTTACTATGTAATTGCAATTGATATCAATGCAGGGACAGTAACTTTATCTGCTACACGTGGTGGTGCGGCTGCGGACATTAGTGCTTACACTACTGCCCAATCAGCTAAACTTTACACGGATGGTGCAGACACTACTAGTTTTCAGTCAATGAGAGATGCTTATCTTTCTGCGGCAAATGGTGGGGCGGCAACTCTCCATGGTCAAACTAAGTTAAGCTACCCATTCCTACAGGCAGTAAACGTAGATGGTGCTTCTTGGACTTCGGCTAACATCCTTACAAAACTATTTGATGGTTACACTGACGTTAGAAAGAAAGCTAGAGGTAAAGCTAGTGACATCCTTTGTTCTTACACAATCGGTGGGGCTATCATGAAAGCTATCGAAAGTGGAAGCCATGGTAACTACCAAGTATCTGTAAAAGATAAGAAAGCTTCTCTTTACGGATGGGATGAAATTACTTTGACTTCGGTTAAAGGTGATCTCAAAGTAGTTATGATGCAAGAATGGGATGATGATACAGTAGTTTATCACGATCCTAAGTCTTGTACTTTTAGATCAAACGGAATGGTTAGAGATAGAGTTAATCCAGATGGGAGAAAATTCTACGAGGTAAGAGCTGAGACAGGTTATCAGTACATTGTTGATAGATGCCTCTTTGGTGAAATGGAGCATACGAAGCCAGGAAACAACGGAATTGTTTATGGTATCGACTCTGCAAACTTCTAAGAAGTTTTAATATTGGAGGGATTGAAATATATCCCTCCTCTTTTTACTAAAGGAGTAGTGAAATGAGTCGAGACGGGATAAAATCAGTTACCACACCTTCGGAGCTGATAGAATCACACCAACATAACCAAACTAAAACCCATACGGTTTTTGATGGTAATGATAGACCTCGCTTCGTTTTTACCGCTTCGGTTGATGCTATAAATGGGGCTCCATGCCTCGTTACTGAATATGTTTACCGAGATTCCTCTAGCTTCGACATAATCGGACAGCAAGAAAGAGTTTATTCTTGGAATAGCTCTTGGGAAACCAATTACACTTTTGATCCTAATACTTCATACGATCCCGATGGGAATGGAGTAATATGAGTCATTGGGAAAAGCATAGGTTTAAAGTTTATAATAAAGGGCAACACCCTTATAAGCACACACTAACCGAGTTCGCCTTTTCCAACCCAGCAATACCAGGAACTAGTAATGTAGAAAGCGCATTGAATTATGTGCTATCCGTACTTTTTCCAAACACAATGCCAGCGGTCGATACAAAAAGTGACCTCCCCTCAACTGGCAATACCATAAATGATTACCGAGTAGTCCACGACGATGGGGACGGCAAGCAAGCCGCCTATCGTTGGGAGCAACGTGAAGGCGATGCCTCCGCTAAATGGTATAAAGTAGCTGATATGGATTGGTCGAATGACTCTATCTTATCTCAGCTTTTAGATGTAACTCAACCCCTCTATTTAACAAAGGGTGGGATGAGCGAAATAGATTCAGATGGCAATGTCATCACGGGTCTCCTAGCGGGTCAAACCTTATTCGGGGGAGATTCAGCAAATCAAAATTTAACTTTAAACGCCAATTCAGGCGATGGGACTGGAGTAAATACGGGGTATGTTCAACTTGCCTCTAATTTCAGACCTACCGAGAATGGCACTTATGATCTTTCTACCTCTAGCGAGCGTTGGAAAGATCTCTATTTATCAAATAGCTCTATCATAGACACTATGACTTTGAGTTCGGGATCAATTATTGATTCTACAGGAAATATCAGTTTTGGAGATGAAAACATCCAAACAAGTGGGAACTTGGGAGCCGCTGTCATTACGGGGACGCAATTAATAGCCGATGACTCCACAAATACTCTAGCCCTAGTCCCTGGGAGCATAACAGACAGTAGTGGCGCAATTTCCTTTGGCTTGGCGAATTTAACTACTACTGGAAACTTGGGGATTGGGGCTTTAACTGTCACCGACTCTTCGAGTAGCGAGACATTTTCAATTGATGCTGATAGCTCGGGTGCGACATTGCTCGCCTCTAGCTTGGGAGCTTTAAACTTTGGAAGTGACACGCTTACAACCACGGGAAATACCTCTTTTGGAGCAATTGTTGGAACTAGCTTAGGAATAGATAATCTATCCCTAGACGGGGATACGATATCTTCAATCTCAGGAAACAATATAAGATTAAACCCTAATGGAGCGGGAGAAGTTTTTATAGACTCCTCCATGACTACAGGGAATGTGACAACCACGGGAAATATTGCAGTTACGGGTAGAGTAGATGTCGATAACTTAAGAGTAGACGGCAACACTCTATCAAGTACGACAGGAAATTTAATACTTGACGGTGCGGGGACAATCAACTTTTCTGATACCCTTCTACCGAGTTCCGATGATGCTTTAAGCATTGGTGGTGCTTCTAATAGAGTCCAAGATCTATATCTCTCAGGAGGTATTAGAGATGGCTCTAATGAAACATCCATTGCTTCTATCATCGGGCTTAGGCACAATCTTTATCGGGATGTCTCCCAGACTCAACCCGCACAATCAGGTGATGCCCTATTTTTCGATTCCGTAAATGGGGTATGGCTTGCTTCGGCTCCCGATTCGGAAGTATCCCATAGCACGGTTAGTGGGCTAACCGATGGGGACGCAGGGCATACCCAATTTACAATGCTTGAGGGGAGATCGGGAGGTCAAACCATAAAAGGTGGGACGGGGGCAAGCGAAGGTCTAACTTTAGAAAGTACAGATCACGCCACAAAAGGAACTATCAATTTTAGCAGCAATCTAGTCCCAACCACTAGCGCCACTTTCTCAGGCTCTTGGACGGGTACGGATTTAGGGGGAGCTTCAAACCTCCTCAAAGATATTTATTCTCGGGGAGAGTTTAAAGGAATGAGGCTTGAAAATGTTTTAGCTTCCGCACTTCCTAGCTTTTCAGCTCAAACGCCTGGGAGACTTTATTGGGCAAGTGATACCAATAAGGCTTACGTTGATACAGGAGCAGCAATAAAAGTGATGGGTGTTGCAAAATACGCTCAAGACCAAGTTTTTGATGGCTCAATAACAACACTAGATGTTGACGTAAGTTCTCAGATAACCGATGCCCGCCTGGCACAATGGCAGCTCTTGAACAATTCAAATAATTATGAAGTAATGGGTATAACAATAAAGATGACTTCCGCTAGTAATGTGAGGCTTACAACAAATAGCCCACTCCCAGCGGGATCTTATCGGCTAATAGGAGTAGAATAATGGATATTTATTCACAATTAAAATCAGCACAAATTGAAAATGTAACCAGTGATCCAACTCCTACAGCGGCAACGGTCGGTAGAGTTATTTATCGAACAGATACAGATGAGTATAAAATTTGTGATTCAACTCCCGCATGGAGAAAACTATTTTTGAGCTTGGATGAGAGTCTAACTTTTGAAGGGTTAGCATCAACCCCAGGAACTAACCCAGCATCGGGCAAGTATAAAGTCTATTTTAAAACAGATGGGAAACCTTACTACCTAGATGAAAATGGAGATGAGTTCGCTTTTGGTACTGGAAGTGGTTCGGGGACAATCAACTACCTAGTTGATGCCAACAAAGTAGATAATGATTGGACTGATAGTAGTGGAGATATGACAATCTCTGAAAATGCAGTAACGGCAATCGACGATGTAGCAGATTTAAAAATCTCTAAAGCCGCTGCGGATGCTTCAGGGGATTATGTAAGCTACGCTTTTACCTCAAGAAGTTTTGATAACAATAAATACCTAAGCATCGGTTTTGATTTTAAAACAGATTCAAACTATGAGGATGATGATTATGAAGTTGAAATTTATGACGTAACAAATGCGGCAGTAATAAGTAATGCAGCTCCCGAGATTAAAGCAAGTGAGCTTGGAAATACTTATAGAAGTTACTTCGCAGCAAGTGACTCAGAATCTTATGAATTTAGAATTAAAGCAGTTACCACAAGCGCAACGGCTTCCACACTACAAGTAGATAATCTTTTTGTGAGTCCGATGCCTATAAGTGTTGGAGCTGAAAAGAACATTGCAAAATTTTATCTCTCAGCTACTCAAACCGTTTCGACTACTGCGGAGAATGAAGTAGAGTTTAATACCACTAAATTTAATTATGGGGGAAAGGTAACAAACGATGGGTCGGGTGTTTTTACGGTAAAGGAGAGCGGGGTATATAAAATAACATCTCAGATACAAACATCGGACTATGGGTCTTCGGGCGAAACATATCGAATGAGATTGAATGTAAACTCGGTGGTTAAGGGGTATAACTATACAATCCAAGGCGGGGTGACTTATGCCTACACAAGGATAACTGATTCCATTGAACTAGAGAAAGGGGATGAAGTTTCTATAGTAACGGATTCGACTTCCGATAGCAGCTATGTTGTTGGGGGAGGAGAAGGAATTAGTTTCATCATCTTTGAGAAAGAGATTTCAAGTGGTGCGGAAGTTGTAAGCGTTAGGGATATTATTGCAAGAGTTAAATCTTCTGCAATATCTCAGTCGGTATCTGATAATGGGGTAGCTAAGGTATCTATGGGGACTGAGACCGTCCTAACAGATACAGCGGGGATGTGGGATTCCACTAACGAAAAGATGGTAGTCCCTGAATCGGGTTATTATGATGTCTATATTTATGTTGGTACAACGAGCGGTTCGGGAGATAACTTCCGAGCAATTTTATATATAAATGGCACTCAATATATTGATGGGGGTGTCTCGGCGGGAATGGATGAGGCAGCTTCGGGAAATACCAGTGGTGCTAATGTAACTTTTATCAGTATCCCTTTAGAGAAGGGGGATGAACTTGAGCTTTACACCTATGTAAATGATATATCAGGGTCTAGCTCAGTAACCATTACCCAGGGTGTAATGGATGTGGCCAAAAGAGCATCAATGATGGGGGCTCTAAGCCCTTTTCAAGATACCCCCGCTTACTTACATGCAAAGCGAGGTACGGCTCAATCATTCCCATCGGGAACTCCAACAACGGTACTTTTCAATACGGAGTTAGATGATAATTACAACGGGTATGACTCTTCAACGGGAGAATATACCATCCAAAGGGCGGGATTATATACAATCTCTTGGGCCATACTTTTAGGTAACGCAAGTTGGACGGCTGGGGAGTCTTTAGTAACGGTCTTGAATAAAAACTCAACAGACTTAGCAATGGGTAGGAGGTGGACTTCCACGGGGTCTTCTTCGGCTTTTGCCAGTTCGGGGGGAACAATAACCCTTAAGTTGGAAAAAGGGGACACCCTAGACGTTGAAGTAAACCAAGCTCAAGGTAGTTCGGTAAACCTTCATTCGGACACCAAGTACAACTATTTTACAGTGATAGAACAAAGGTAATTTTACCTAACAAAGGAGATATAAAATGGCAGTAGCAAAGAAAAAAGAAGTGAAAAAAGAAGAAAAGAAAGTTGAGGTGAAAGCCGAAGCGAAGAAAGAAGAGAAGAAATTGGCAAAAGCCAATGAAGAACTTTTCAAAGTTGGACAGGAATTTGAAATTGCTAAAGAGAAATTTTTAGTTAAAAAATTCAACGGTCTAACAGTAACACTAGAACGTAAGGAGTATAAATAATGGAAGAAATTATTGGAAACCTAGCGCCTATAATCAATATCGTAGCTTACGTTATTATGGGTCTAGTTATTGTAGCAACAATCGTTGCAAGAATTACTCCCTCAAACAAAGACAATCTCATTGTTGGGTCTGTAGCGGGATACGTTATTAAGTTTATCCAATTTCTACCAACTCTAGGGGTAAACCCAGCGACGAAAAGTTTAGAAGAGGCTTATGTGCAACTACTAGAAGAGAAGAAAACCGAAGTGGTAAATGACGAATCTATTAAGCCTGATTAAGGACGTATTATATTACGTTGTTTTTCTCGTAAAAAAGATTGATATCCACTTAAAGAAGAAGGAGATAGGTGAAGCTTTTGAAAAATCGGAAAACACTCAAGAGCCTATCGAAAAAGTTATCTCGGATAATTCTGGTCGTCCTAGCAAGTACAAATATGATGGGATGCTCACACGTGAGGATAAAGAAAGAGGTCGAAGTTTGGTTGATAAACCCATCGGAGATGATTCTTTATCGGAAAATAAAAAAGGGTAAAGAAGAAATTATCCCTTTGAGTAGTAAGTCGATGTCTCTTTTTATGTGCATGGATAAGCGAGAGGTTAAAACAATTTTCGATGAGCTAGTTGAAAAATAGGAGAGTGAGATGATTACATTAAGCAATGGATACAAGTTACCCGAAGATGGGGATTTAGGGGATGTCTGGTTTGATGCTTTGGAGGACAATATCCAAAGACTGAATGACCATACCCACAATGGGGTAGACTCTGAAAAGTTAGATTCCTCCTCATTAGTAGCTCTATCAAGCACCATTGTATCGGGGGATTTCTCCCTGGTAGGTACAGAGTACGAAGCCTCTCTCACTCTACCTTCAACCATGCAAGTTGATGAGACACTTTACGAGCTTAGAAACACTACAAGTAGGGAACGGGTTTACGGGAGGGTAGAAAGAACTTCCGTTACTCAAGTTAAGATCTATTTAAATAGCCCTCTTGATCTTACAGTGGTGTCCGTATAATGATTGAAGTACAACCATTAGAAGTTACCGATTTCTCAGGCGGGATAACTGACTACTATATTGATGGTAGTCCTAATGAGTTTGAGAAACTAGATAATTTCTTCTTGCGCCCAAATGCAAAACCGATTGTTCGTTGGGGATCGACTTTTGAAGTTGATGAGAAAATTCCTCTAGGTACTTTTAGACTCTCCAAACTGGCATACCTTTGGGACTCCGTAGCAAGTGAAGATGTACTCCTAACTTTTGCCCAAAAGAAAGTGTATACCCATGACTCAAGTTCATGGAGTGAACTACAATCCGTTTCCCTAGATCCTGTTTTTGATATGGGGGATGGTAATTCAATTCCTTCTTGCTCGGGATGGCAAGGACATTTACTAGTCGCTAATAGTGATTTTTCAGTGCCACAAAAAATATTCTTTGATGAAACAAGTACTTTAAAAGTTCAAAGCGCAGGGCTCCCAGAAGTCCCTACCTCTGGACTATCAATAGCAAACCCAAGTGGGAGTGGTTCAACTTACTCTTACCTTTTCCTTTTTAGGAACGAGTATCAGGTTGGAAATAGAACTAATCTTGATAGGGGCCCTAAAACATTTTATTCCACGCTAGTAGAGGGTGGAACTATTACTACAGGAAACTCAGCGGTAATTACTCTCCCTACGGCTTTAGTCGATGATGGTAATTACGACACTTCTAGTTTTGAAGTGGAAATATATAGAACTGCCACCGCTAGTGATGATTACTTTCTAGTGGACACCGTATCTTTTGGAACTTCAACCTATAATGACGAAGTTGAAGATGCAGACTTAATTATAAATACACCTATCTACAGTGCCACGGTTGATTATGCCGCTCCTCCAAGATGTAAATTCGTACATGTGGTAAATGAGATAGGGTATTATGCCCACATTAAAGAGGAGGGTGGGGACATTGAGCGTTTCAAGATACTGCAAAGTATCCCAGGGGATGCAGACAGTGTGCCACCTACCTTCCTCGAAAAAGTAGAGCAAGAAATAACGGGGCTTTCTTCTATCTTCGATAGACCTATAGTCCTTTGCAATAATTATATTTATAGAATCGATCAATTCATAGCTTCCGATGGTACGGGAAATATGGATATTAGAAGAATCGATGATAGAGCGGGATGTGTATCAAACTCTTCAATTGTCCAAACCCACCGTGGTCTATTTTGGGCGGGAGAGGAAGGCTTCTTTTGGAGTGATGGCTTCAAAGTTAAAAATATCTCGAAACATATAAATGAGACTTACCAAACACTTGTTTCCAATTCGACTAGAGCAAGTAGAATTTATGGGAGTTTTGACCCATCTACCGAGAGAATTTATTGGTCGGTATGTAAAGAAGATGGTGGGAATGAGGTTGATACAATCTTCGTTCTCGATCTAAAATTTACGAGCCTATCAGATGGTGAGCAATCTAGAGGATGTTTCACTACTTTATCAGGTGAAGATAATTTCAAACCTACAGCTACAATTGTAAAAGACGAGAACCTTTATAGAGGAGACTCAAGAGGCTATCTTTTCAAACATAATAGATCTCTATTTTCCGATCCTCTTATTGATTCTGGAGAGTCTGATTTAAGTAATTGGCATACTACCCCTATTCTCTATAATCTAAGATCTTCATTCCTAGATTTCGGAACTAAATTTGTTAGAAAGTTTGTTTCTAGGATATTAATCTCGGCAGCAAACCGAACAAACTTGAGTTTAGCTATTCAATCGAGCAATGATAACAATAGAGTCATTGGCGATTTAAAACCTATTGCCTATAAGCAAAATATTACTTGGGGTGCTTCCCTACCAGTTTGGGGAGATGCAAGTGCGGGGTGGAACTTAGGCGGTGTTATTGAACAATGGAGAAGATTCCCAGCGGGGGGATTGAGATGCCAATACAAACAGATTAGGCTTTTCAATAACTCAGTTTGCATTATTACCTCAACTCTACTTGGAAATGTGACAGTGGACGATACTGCTAAAACTCTAACTTTATCGGGGTCTAAAGTATTTCCAACAGATTTAGAAAATTATGATGTTCAAGTATCGAGTAACTCTTACTCAAAGAACTATAAAATTCTATCCCAATCTTCAAACACATTGGTAGTAGAAGACACTAATAACACACTAGTTAGTGGAGATGTCGAGTTCAAGATAGTGGGTATTCCAAAAGATGAGATCTTAGAACTTAATGGATACGTTATAAATTGGGCACCCCTTTCAAGATCTCACACACCTTATATTGGAGGTGGAAGTGAGTAATAGAAAGGTCGATTTATTATTAAAAGAAATTAAAGATTCTTACGTACAAGAAAACTTTAGGAAAATTCAGAAATATCTTATAGAGCTTCAAGGTACAGTGGCAACTACAATAAATAATACTACCGTTGTTTCTTCGGTTGAAGAGGAGGACACTTTTACCCACCTCGTAGACACGGCAATATCCTATAAACCTACCTTTACAGGTTCCCTACTTGATTCGGGAGAGTTTTACGACTCCACCACTCAAGTTGATGCCAATAGATTGGGTAAAATTGATTACACTTACAATATTGATGATGAGATCGAAACCGAAACTTTCTATTATTATGAAGCAGATGGGGTTACGGCAAGGAAAACAGAGACTAAGACATATACTTATTCTAGTGGTGTTTTAACAAAATGGGAGATGTCTTAATGAATTACTACACTTGGGCACAATTAAAAGAGAAAGTTGAACGAGACTTAGATATTGAGGGTGAGGTTTTCATAAGGCCAGAGGAACTTGTAGGCTACGCCAATGAAGCTATTGCCGAGGCAGGAGCGGAATTACACACTTTAACTAAAGACTATCTTCTAACTTATGAAGATTTGACCATTGTTTCAGGGACACAAGACTACGATCTCCCAGGGGATATTTACGGTAAAAAGATAAGAAAAATGATTTTCCAGACAAATGGGAGTATCTACCCCGTAACTAAAATGGAAGATTCTACAAAATTTGAGAGATTGGCATTAGGTGTTCAATAT
>Ga0209187_1002345_pt1 | contig 18243 bp, 19 predicted proteins | sample BantaG_FD_187430 | JGI IMG/M metagenome (GOLD analysis project Ga0209187, IMG submission 187430) | Marine algal microbial communities from Bantry Bay, Ireland - BantryBay_4 metaG (SPAdes) (version 2) | ecosystem: Host-associated > Algae > Red algae > Unclassified | place: Bantry Bay, Ireland...
TATCTCTCTTCTTGGGAAAGTTGCTCGTACATGATGATTCCTTTTGTCGAAAACTGGAAACCACCATTCTATGGGCAGCTTGACCACTTTTCAACTTAAGGGGTTGCACTTATGAGTTGAATTCACCAATGTATTTTTAATAATTTTTTGAATAAGCAGTTCCCCTAAAAAAATAATTATCTTTTACTTAGTTAACTAACTAAAGAGTTTGTTTTGCGGCTTCAATATTTTTAATGAGCCATTTTTCTTCAGTTTTAATTAACTTAAGCTCTACAGTAAAAATCTCTTCAAAATTATTAAGCTGTCCTTGCTCTGTTCCTTTAGAGAATATAACTAAATTAACTGTAGCTTCGATTTTGTTATCACTGACGTGGACATAAATATCTTTGGCGAAGGTATTATGCATGGCTAAATACTTAGACCCTATAAATAACCCTGACTAGATATCATCAAAGGACTTTATATCAGCTAAGATTCTTGAACCATCAACAGCGGTTAAAGTGATTGGCTTTGCGAGGTACTTTTTAATACTTTGACTGCGCGAAAGCACTTCAGTTTTTTTTTAAGGGAACATCAAACTGGGTTTGCTCTTGTATACTGCTAACTAAGTTTAAAATTAACTTTTCATCATTATTTTTAAAAATAAGAGAGTACGAAAAGTATCCAACTAGAAAAAATATTAATGTTACTAATATATTTTTATTACTCATAAAACTACTCGTAGTTAAAAAGATAAGTGGTAATAACCTGTTTGTTTTTTAATTGGTAGGTTTCAATGGTAGGGGAGAGTATTTTGAATCTATTTTCAATAGCCCACTCATTAGCTTTGGGGTAAACCACAAAAGGTCCAATGGCAGGGGAGCCTGTAAAGGTAGCCACGATGTACTTTTGAGCGGGTAATATTTTTTGCTCAAAATCTAGGGGTAACTTCGCTTTTGCTACAGCCTCTTTAATTAGGCAGCCACCTTCGCTTCTGAGACGATCGGCATCTGTTTCTTTTGGGTCATCAATATATAAGCCAAAGCTCGTGAAGCATTCGATATCATTTTTTGCAGCCCAGGCTTCAACCTGTTCAATTTTTGGCGATATTTTATGGTAGGGGCCAAAGTGTTTTTTATATACAATTTGCATTGCTGGCATATCTTTAATTTCAACTTGGACATCTTTGTAAGCGCCGAGTTTAAAATATAAAGAGATTGCTACAGTAGCAATCCCACCAAATAAAAATATAAAAAACCATTTAATCATAAATTAAATTTCGTCTTCCCAGAATTGATCTTGCTCAATAATGAGGTCACTGCCAGGAAATAAATTAATAAGTGTGTTGTATTTATTTGTACCTTTGAACTCACCGTGAAGAGTTGTGCTCAAAGTGGTAGATGGCATGTCAGCATTTCCTGAGAAATGTAAAAAGAAAAAATTATGTGATGTTTTCACTTTATAAGTTTGAAAGATATATGAAAGTACATCAATTTTGCCAGTAGAAGTTGAAAGAGAAAAAGTATCAATATTTTTTATTGATGAATTTGTGCTGTTTTTAGGAATAGCTGAAAAAATAGTTGATGGCGTTTGGTCGCCAGCGCAAAGCAACTCGCCGTACCCAGTGTAAAGGTAATTGGCGTCAGTTGATTTTTCAAAATCAATTTTAATATCGCATTCAAAAGTACTGTTCATAGCCATAACATTATAAGAAAACAGAACAAAAATAAATAGTATAATAGTTTTAAGCATATTAGATCTCCATTGATTTAGACTTATCCAATAGCATAGAAATGAGCAAATGCCAGTTATTTTGTAAATTATGAAGTGAATACTATATGGGCTTTATGTAAATTGTTTAAGTATTAAGGGTCTGTTGACAATTCATCTAGCCACTTAACTGACTAGATGAATTGTCAACAGACCTAGTAGTCTTTCCACTTAATTGAGCAGCCCATAGAGGGGGTTTGGTCGAACGTGAGCTCATTACCAGCGAGCTTGGCCTCTAGGGCTAATTTGAGGTCCTCTCTGCTCACAGATTGCGGCGTACGCCAGGAGTTATCTAATTGGCCTCGGTAAAAAAGCTTATTGTTTTGGTCAAAAGCAAAAATATCTGGGGTACAAATCGCGCCAAAGGCTTTGGCCACTTCCTGGGTCTCATCGTAGAGATAAGGAAACTCATAGTTTTTAGATTGCCATGTTTTTTTAATATTATCGAAAGAGTCCTCAGGGTAGTCGGCGGCATCATTTGAACAAATGCCTATAAAAATTATATTTTTAGGTTTCAATTGCTTATATAATTTTATTATTCGATCTTCGATGGCTTTTACATAAGGGCAGTGATTGCAAATAAAGAAAAACACTTTGAGGTCATATTTATTAAAGTCAGAGCTTGAAAAGTTCTCGCCAGATACAGCTGGTAAATTAAATTCAGGGATTAAAAAATTATTTTCTTGTTTAGGGCTGTAAAGCAAAGCCATTAAAGGTCTCTCCATGAGATAGTACCATTTTCGGTAACAAGGTCACCTTGATCAGTGATTTCAATATAAGTATCTTTTTGCCAAGGGTTCGCATTAAGGGCTTCGAGCAGTTGGTCCCTTTTTTCTTCAGAGATTTTAATTTGCTCAGCTTGTAAAATTGCAGAGTCAAAATTAACTTTTAATTCAGCTAAAAATGAGAGCCATTGCTCACTTGAAAAAGATTTTTTATCGCCAAGAAAATCAACTAAGTGTGATGAGTTTGATAGTTCCTCTGGGCTTGAAAAAATATTAAAACCCAAGCCGATAAGAATAAATGTTTCATCCCCTTGGATGATAGATTCTATCAATAAGCCAGCAACTTTTTTATCATTTATAAAGCAGTCATTAGGTGCCTTAAGGCTCCAGGCAAGGCTTGACCATGTTTTTTGACAGGCTTGCATTAAGGCAAGTCCAACTAGGGCCGGTAAAAAATGTTGTGGCGGAGTTTTGGTTTTGTAAACCCAAGTGCTTAGTAAAGAGTTTCTTTCAGATGGGTTGGTCCAAGTGTTTTCACCGCGGCCACGCCCTTTAGTCTGCCAATTGGTTACAAATAACTTAAAATCTTCAATGGTCTCAATTTCTTGTTTGGCTATATCATTTGTGCTTGTAGTTTCATCTTTAAACCAGTGGCGCAGTTGCATATCTCTGGCCCAGGTTATCGTTTGACTAGATATGGTTTGCATTTAGTCCTCCCATTGGAACAATAAACTATAGTCTGCATTAGGTGGTGAGTGTGTGAGCGCTCCGATACTAATGTAATCAACGCCAACTTCAGCTACAGCTTTAACTCGGTCGATAGTCATGTTACCGCTAGCTTCTGACTTAATATTATCAGGTATAAATTTTAAAGCTTCAGCCATATCTTCATTGGACATATTATCGAGCATAAGCCTTTGTATATCAAATTCACATGCCCTTTTAACTTCGTCTAAATCTTTGACTTCAATTTCAATAAATCCAGTATTTTTTTTCATGGCACACTCAATAGCTTTTTCTAAAGTGCCAGCCATATAAATATGATTCTCTTTTATTAACACTTTATCGGATAAGTTCATGCGGTGGTTAGTACCACCCCCGTCAGCAACAGCCTTTTTTTCAAGCTTTCTAAAGCCAGGTAAAGTTTTGCGAGTGTCTAAAATTTTGCAATGAGTATGCTTCACTTCATTTACAAACTCTCTAGTGAATGTGGCGATCCCTGATAAGCGGCCTAAAAAGTTGAGTGCGATTCTTTCAGCTTTTAAAACAGGAATTAAGTTTCCAGAAATTGTCGCTACAGTTTGGCGGTTTAAAATCTCTTCACCGTCATGGAAAAACCATTTTACATCTACTTCTGGAGCAATTTTTTTCATGGTTAGGTGAAAACAGTCTTTACCAGATAAAACTAAATCTTGCTTTGCAATAAGGTGGGCTATGCCTTTTTTATTAGTAATTTCTAATGAGTCAGTTGTAACATCGCCATTTGGGATATCTTCTTGAATTGCTAAATTTAAAATTTGATTAAAGTTCACTGGAGTTAATAAGTTCCTATATCATTATCTTTTTTAGACATTAGTCTTTGAATTTCTTTTTCAATAAGTTGCGTTGCTAAATCGGGTACTATTTTCCAAACGGCTTGCTCAATAATAGACTTTGCTTCAGTTCGTATAATTTCTCTGATTTCGTCTTCGTTTGGGGTATAGCTATCGCCCGGAAAAGTATTAACACTGGTTGATACATTTTCAAGTGGATGTTCTATGGTAGCTTCATTATCAAGCTCTAAAGCTGGAGGCGAAATATTGGTAAACTCTTGGTTAGATTCGTTAAGTCGTTGATTAACCACGGTATCAATTCTGGTTTTAATTTCATCAAATGGAATTTCGTCGTCAGGTATATCGAGGTCCGGAGATAATTTTAAGCCAGTGCTTGATGTTTCAGAAAGTGTTTTTTGTACCCAGCCAGGCTCTGTGTCTTCTTCTTCATCAGTAATAAAAGTTTGATCCAGGTTGCGAATCTCTTTAGCTGAGTCTGTTTTAAGTTTAATATCTAAGTTCACTTCTTCAAATTGATCAGTTGTTTCTGGGATAGAATTTTCTGGTAACTCTGGGGCAATTGTTAAGGTAGGAGTTTGTTTGACCTCTTTATTAACTGTCACATCTGGCATTTGCAAAAAGTTAGAGAGCACTTGGTCTCCAGTTTTTGGTACTAATTTATTAATAAGAGCACGTAGTGTCTGTACATCAAATGGCTTTTCAATTTGAGCATCTGCTCCTGAGGCTTGAAATTTGTCTTTATCTAAAGTTAAAAAACTACTCCACATGAGTACAACAGGCACATTAGAAAATTGAGGTGAGCTCTTCAAATCACCAGAAACATCATAGCCACTTCTTTTTTGCATTAAAATATCAACAAAAATAATATCAGGGTCGTTTTTTTCAGCTACAGGTAAAACGCCATCTCCTGATTGTACAGCAACAACTTCAACAGCATAATCTTGTAAGGCCAGTTGAAAAACTTTTTTAATGGTACTGCTTTCATCAGCCAGGAGCACTTTTAAGGACATAACTAAAGTTACAGCTAGCCATCTCAACCAGTCAAGAAAAACTAATGGTGTTTTAAGGCTTATACCAATCCCATTAAATAATGCCCTAAATTAGTCTTCAGTTTTATTTAGGTTTAATTTTTGTGACCAGAAAGAAACCGCAGGCCTAGCTGGGGCTAAGCAGAGGATTTCTTGACCTGAACAAAATTTAAAAATGAATGAAAATGGTGAGTAATTTAGGGCATTATTTGATGGAATTGGTATTATTAGTTCTATTTAACACTAGTCCCTATTGGTTTTTCATTCAGTCATTTAATTGCCTATCTCAGCTTATTTTCTACGGTAAGACTTAAAATATAGTCCTCGATGTAGCTTAGCTACACCTCGGGCTCTATTTTAATTCTTATCTTGAACCTAAACTAAGTTAGTCAATTAACTAACTAAATGAAACGCCAACAGGCACTAATATAAACAATAGCTCAATGAATAATATCGAGCCATTCCTGTGACGGAGCGATTAACTTTCGAGTTTTCATATCAAATATCCCATACGTGATTTCTGCTGTACAAGCGACCACATCTGACTCAGATATAAGCATTTTTTGCTCTAATTGACCCACTTTATTTTTGAATTCTATAAATTTAGTATGAACATCAATACTTTGTCTGGCTGTAAGCTCTTTGAGGTAAGATATATTAATAGATAAAATGACTGGTGATTGTTGTGTACGTCTTATTTCCTTTAACGAGTAACCATTGTCAAAAAGGAGCTGCCAGCGGGCTTGCTCATAGATACGAACATAGGTGGCGTTATTAACATGACCGACAAAGTCTAAATCAGTTTCCTGGATAAGATATTTAAATATATGACTCATATGTACCTTTCAAAATATAGTAGTGTGACGACTATCATATAAACGTCCTTCTAATTTGACTATGAAATTATTTCCATAAAATTTACCTTAAATCTTAAGAGGCCTAAAACTATTTGTCAGTTCGTTAGTACGGGCTCCTGAATATTGGTGAAGCTGTAGAGTTTACAAAGGGTTCAATTTTACTAGTAGCGTTATAATCACCATGATAATTACCAAATATTCATTTTACTAATAAAACCTCTGTTTTGCCCTCGGGCTTTGTAGTGGCTTTGCTGGTTAAATTAATAATTTAAATTAAACAACCTTAGGAGGGTTATAATGACTAAAACAACTGTAGTGGCATTAATTGCTACATTAGGTTTAAGTGTACCTGCTTCTGCATACCAATCGTTTGCAATGAGCAAAAATGCTTCAACAACTGTATCTGGAGTATTTGCTCCATCTGTAAATGCAATAATGAAAGGTGTTAACAGCCTTTTAGATAGTACTGCAAGAGAAGTTAGCCAAGACGCTATTGCTTTATCTTACAATGCTAGCACAACAGTTTATAACTCTACAGCTAAAGTTGTTAGAGGGACTTGGACAATGTCTACAAATACTTCTGCCGCTGTTACTGCTCCAATTTGGGAAGTATCTACTGACACTGCTGATAAAGCTTCTAAATCAACTATTTATAAGAAAGTTGTTGGTGCTTCAACATCGGTTTATAATAAGTCTGCGGATGTTTCAACTGACGCATTAACTTCTGAAGACGGTGTAAAGTCTGTAAATGTTAGTAAAAATGTTTCTGCTGCATACAGTGCTGCTTCTATGCAAGCTTCTACATTTGCTTGGAACTCAACTAAAACTGGTCTTTCTATGGCTGCTAACTCTGTAAACAAAGCTGTTGTTGTTACTGTTAACGGTTCAAAAGCTGTTGCTACTTGGTCTACAAATGACGTTTCTAAAGCTGATAACAAGTCTGCTGCTCCAGCTGCTTTATCTACTTTTGTTTCTGCTAAATTTGTAAATGCTTTAGATAGTTCTGTTAAAGCATCTCAAGATTTAATTCTTGATGGTGGATGGAAAAACAGTGGTTTAACTGTTTCAATAGTTAAGGCTTCTAAAGCTTCTGTTGCTGGATCAAAAGCTGTAGCTGGCTCACTATGGGTTGTAGTTACTGCTGGATCTACTGATTCTTACGATAAATTCTCTAACGGTGAGTACTCTCAGGCTTCTGAAGTATTATTAATGCTTCCTTTACAGTCTGTAAAAGGTGCTTCTGCTGTTAGTACTTCTACTAAAAAAGACGACGAATTAGGTGAAGGCGATATTCCTGACACTAAAAAAGGTAAGTAATTATCTCTAAAACAAAAAGCCCAAAACATGAGTTTTGGGCTTTTTTGTTTTTTTAAATTTCTTAATAAATAGTTATTAAGAAATTTAAAAAAACATCAAAAAATAAATTAACTTTAACTTTTGGTGGTTTCCATGTTTCAAAAAATTTTCTTAAGTATTACTTTAATTTTAGCTCAGTTTTCAATGGCTTTTGCTGATACAGCAGTGCTTTACACTTGCCCACAAATTGAAAGGCAAGCAGATCAGTTAGATTGGAAATGTTTAGAGCAGGCCTCTGATAAGCTTATTTATAAAGCCCAGTTAATGTCTCAAATACTTTTAGAGCAAATTGAAAAAATGGAAGCGTATTTAGGTGAACAACAAGATGTTTTTTTTATTGCCAGAGCCGGCTCATCAATGAGTGGTTTTGATCAATTAAAGTCCCACGATAAAAAAGGTAAACGCATAAGTTTAGATGAAATTTTTGATTATGGTGTTAAACAAATGCCCAATAATACAATTGATAAGTTTAAGTACGAGCAATACCAATCTTATAGCTCCGGCATAAAGCAAGATTACCAAACAGCTATCAACGTTGCACGTAGTAATATTTCAAGAAAGTATATTGATAAAAATCGTCCAAAGTTAAAATACTCTCATAGTGGAATTTTATTTAGAACTGCAGAAGGCGTATGGAATATATACCATGAACTAATGCCTTGTAATGAAACTAAAAAAGCTTATTTATTCCAGGATTCAGCAATGTCTGGTACATCTTCATTTTTTGTTGATCAACCACATAAGTATATTGGTTTAATAGTGCCTTTGAAAAAAGAACTTCAAAACAGAATTATTAAAAACTTAAATGACCAAGAAGAGTTTATGGCAAGAGGCCCTGTATACAGAGCTATGTCTAACCCATGGCAAGCTGATACTTCAAACTCAAACTCATTTGTTCTAGAAATGTTTGAATATGCCAACATGCCTGAAGCAAAGTACGACCAACTCAGTGTTGAGTACAAAGCAGCAGCTAAAAAACGTGATGCATTTTTAGATAATAAGCGCAAAGAGTTAGGTGTTGATAGGTTATCAGTAAAGCAAATGGAGCAAATTGAAACTCAAGATGAGGGTTATAAAAAAGTTTGTCGTCCAGACTATAAGGTTAGAAAAGAAGTAGTTAAGAGTTATACTAAAAACGGTTATGAACCAACAAAAATTGTTTTTGATACAACACTTAATTTCAGAGATGGTTTTAAAAATATGTTCAAAGAGCTTTTAGAGTCTGTAAAAGTAACTTTTATACCTTTAGTTGGAGAGCATGTTCGGCCGAGTAAGGTAACTTACGCTGAACATATTAAACTAGGTGTTGGTGAAGCTGTTTCTGTTTACTCTATTTGGAAATATTTAGAACGAGCGAATTTAATTCACCCAAAAGCGAACCCTAATATGTTTGAAACCCCAGAGTTAAATTATGAAACTGCAAAGCGCTTAAAGCCAGTTGTGGAAGGTAATATTTCGTTATTTGTTGATGCTGAAAAGCAAGAAGCTGAATTCCTTAAACTTGACCGTATCCTTGATGATATGAGACGAGGAAAATAATAAAAACTAAAAAACTATTTTTAAAGGGGCTTGCAGTTTGTAGGCCTTTTTTTATTAACTAATCAGAATTGACTAACAGCTATATATTCATTAATTATTAGGTATGGTTAAGCTGTCCATTTGTATTATTTGTAAAAATGAAGATGAAGTCATTGAGAGCTGCTTAAAGTCAGTTTCATGGGCCGATGAAATAATCATTGTTGACTCAGGCAGTACTGACCAAACTCTAGACATTGCGAAGAGGTACACTGATAAAGTATTTTTTAATAAATGGCCTGGCTTTGGCCCGCAAAGGCAAAAAGCAGAAAAGCTAGCGTCTAATGAATGGATTTTTGCTATTGATTGTGATGAGGTTGTAACGAATGAGCTTAGGCAAGAAATCCAAAGTTTACTAAAGTCTGATTCAATGAATAAAGAAAATGTATATTATGTAAATAGGCTTACTAAACTATTTGGTAAATTTATTAGATATGGAGAGATGCACCCAGACCGTATTGGTAGGATCTATAATAAAAATCATACTGGCTATGACGATATTTTAGTCCATGAAAAAGTAAAAATTAAAAACTGTAAAGTTATACACTTAAAAAACAAGTTACTTCACTATTATAAAAGCACCTATGAAGACTACTGTATAAAACTTTATAGGTACGCTGAGGATTCAGCGGAAGATAAATTTATCAAGGGTAAAAGGTCCAATTACATTGATGCCACTTATAGGGCATTTCATGCTTTTGTAAAAAATTATATCTTTAAATTAGGTTTCCTTGACGGAGTTCCTGGGTTTAAGATTGCCTGGGCTCGCGTAGTATATACATACAATAAGTACAATTTATTAATTAAAAAATATAAGGTATAAGATTTATATGTCATTCTGAGGTTTGGCCTAAGGGTCCTCAGCACTATACATTTTTAGATTATTAAGATTTCTCCAATACATTTCTTTTAAATAGGAATCAGCCTAAATCTCTGGATAAAAATTAAATAAGATTCTTCTTTCACTTTCTATGAGCATCGTGTCGCGCTTCGCGTATCCGTTAACCCGTTTAAGCGATAGCTTATGCTAGGGTGATAAATTGAAAACTTGGAGTGTAGCTGCCAAGCGGAACGAAAAGACTATACGCGTCACCTGAAAGGTGATGAAGCGCGAAGACGCGATGCTGCCGTAAGCGCGCTCATAGAAAGTGAAAGAAGAATTTTATTTAATTTTTATCCAGAGACTGTGGGGCTAATGTAATTACCTAAATGACTTCACAAACTGTGCAATGTCTTTCCACATGCGATCACTTTGGAATACATCATTATGCTCATATCCTTCCATAGTTTCAAAACTAATTCGTCTTTTAGATTTTATACTATCGTAAAGCTTTACACCAAGTTTGTAAGGAATAAGATCATCTTTATCACCATGGAGTATTAAGCCTGGCAAACGAGTATTTTTTAGTGCCTCCATCGAGTTATAATTATTAGCCTCAAACCAATCTTCTGGCACTTGATCTTTTAAACTACTAAAGTGATGTTCGATTAAATCCTCTACACTACTCCATGGGCTTGTTAGTATAAACCCACTAACAGAGCTGCGATATTTTTTTACGGCTTGGCTGGCAACGCCTGTACCTAAAGAACGCCCCCATAAAACTACCTTGGATCGTTTAAATTTATTTTTTGCGAAGCTAAGAACTTTACCTGTACTTAATGTTAAGCTGTTTTTAGTCGGGAAGCCCGTACTTTTTCCGTAAGCAGGATAATCAAAAACTATGATATTGGCGTTAATAGCCTTTAATGCACCCAATATTCCACCTTCATATAAACTACCAATATTAGTGGCATTGCCATGCAGGTAAATTAAAGTTGGCTTACTTTGGCTTTTGTAATGGTACCAGCCATGAATTGAAAAATCTTGCTCGCCATCGTTTAGCTTCAAGTTAAAGTCTTTATAACCATCTTGTGCAGTTTCTGGAACTGCCGTTTTATTAGCTACTTTGTAAGCGTAAAGATTATCATTGGCGATGTCTTCAATATTTCCACCACAGGCAGTAAGTATGGAACTTACTAGTATAATAGTGGCCAAGGATATTTTTTGGCTTATAGTTTGTTTAATCATTATTTTCCTCCAAACGTATAAAGCCTTTATTTAAAAATATTTTTAAATAAAATATATTTAAATAAAAACTTGATTCAATACTATTTTCAGGGATTAGTGCCTAAAACTAAAGACAAATTATTTAATGAAATAAGGGCTTTCAGGCTAGTTTTTGGGTCTGAGTTTGTATCAAGGTCAAAAATTTTAGGTAGATATAAACTTAATTGCTAAGTTTGTTTATTGCTGTGAGAAAATTAATTAATTAGAATTTCAAATAAACTAACTTAAGGTCTTACTACTTAAGTCAAATTTAACAAATACACTATTGGACTTAAGGCTTTAGTTTGACCAAGTTAAAGCAAAGACTTATCGTATTAATATGTTATCCATAATCGATAAATATATAGTAAGGACATTTCTAACTTATTTTTTTTCTGGGTTATTTATATTTATTGCTTTATTTTTTGTGACTGATTTTATCAGTAAATTCTCACGCTATGATACAACTGTAAGTACGTTATTTAAATTTTACGGTTATTATTTACCAGAAATAGTTTACCAAATGTTACCAGTTGCAGTGCTATTGGCATCAATTTTGACAATATCTAGTTTAAGTAGAAGCAATGAGTTGATTGCTTTTTTCTCTAGTGGGGTGAGTATTTATCGCATTTGTACGCCCATGATTATTTTAGTCTGTATGTTGTGTGGCTTATCATTTTTTTTAGGGGACAAGGTTATTCCCCACTTTGCTAAGCAAAAAGAAATAATTAAAATTAAAGAGATAAAAAAGCGTGCATATAAAATGAGGCAATTCACCGGGATTAAAAATAATGTTTGGTACAGAAGTGGGGATTTGCTAGTTAACTTAGATTCAATGGACTTAACTAGTAATATTGGCTTAGGTATTTCTTTATTTTACTTCAGTGAAAAGTGGGAATTAAATAAGGTCGTAAAGGCTTCAAAAGCAAAACTAGGTAGTGGATCCTGGGAGTTATTTGATGTTAAGGAAACACTATTTTCAAGTGAGAGTAGTTTCCCCATGCGCTATGCTTATTTATCTAAAGTAATTGAAATGAATAAAAAATTATCTGACTTAAAGGTGGAAGAGCTAGCAGTGGAGTCCATGAACGTTAAACAGCTCAACGATTTTATAAACAGAAATAAAAAATCGGGTTTGAACACTTCAAGTTATGAAGTAGATTATCATTCAAAATTCAGTTTTTCGACTGCAGCATTACTACTAGTATTAATGAGTATACCATTTGGGGTGAGTAAACGTCGCTCAGGCGGAGGGCTTGCCAGTATCGGAATATGCTTAGGTATTGTTCTTGGGTTTTGGCTTTTTTACAGCTTTTCACTGAATCTTGGTAAAAGTGGTGTTCTTTACCCAGTGGTTGCTGCTTGGCTGCCGAATTTTATTATATTTTTAATAGCCTGTTTTATGCTAAGGCGAGTTAATACCTGATATATAAGTGCCTGAAATCACTCAATAAATACAGGCTATGTAAATAGCATATACCTAATCATAAATTCGTTTAATTATCCTTTGAATCTTGACCCTAATCGTAATAGGTAAAGCAAGATATGGGCTTTTAAAAAGCCCTATAAAAAACAATACTTTATCAAAAAAACTGAGGGAGTTATGGCTTTACTTGAGGTATTAAAATTTCCAGACCCAAGGCTTAGAAAAATGTCTAAACCTGTGGATAATGTAACTGAAGAGTTAGTGCAGTTTTCAAAAGATATGTTGGAAACAATGTATGATTTTAAAGGAATTGGCTTAGCAGCACCACAGGTGGCAAGACTTGATAGGTTAATCGTGATTGATACTCGCCGAAAAGGTGATGATGATCGTTATAATTTAGATGATATGACTGAACTTGAAAAAAGTGTAGAACAGCCACTTGTAGTTTTTAATCCTGTAATTACCTTTAAAGAAGGTAAAACCACTTATGATGAAGGCTGTCTCAGTATCCCCAGTTATTATGAAACAGTTGAGCGCTTTCAACTCATAGAGCTAGAGGGTTTAAATCAAAAGGGTGAAAAAATTAAATTTAAAACCGATGGTTTATTATCCATCTGTATTCAACATGAAATAGATCATTTAGACGGAAAACTATTTATTGATCGTTTAAGTATAATTAAATCTGGGCGCATTAAAAAACAAATCAAAAAACATGGATACCCAGAAAGAAACACAGAAGATGAAGAAGCTGTTGAGAGTGAAGTTTAAGTGAGCGTTGTAAGAGTTGCTTTCATGGGAACCCCTGAGTTTGCGAGGCATCACCTGCAGCAGCTGTATGCAGACCCGCATTACGAAGTTGTTGGAGTTGTATCTCAACCGGATCGAAAACAAGGTCGCAAATTGAAGCTCACTCCAAGCCCAGTAAAGCAATTAGCTCTGGAGCATGGTACTCCTGTTATTACTCCAGATAAGTTCAATAAAACAGAAAACTTTGAAACGGTTGTAAGTTGGCGCCCAGAAGTAATTATTGTAGTGGCCTATGGGCAAATTATATCATCGAAGTTTTTAAAAATATTTGATCAAAAAGTTGTTAATGTGCATGCCAGTTTATTGCCCCAGTGGCGTGGAGCCGCTCCTATTCAGCGCTCAATTATAGCTGGTGATATTGAAACGGGTGTTTGTTTACAGGTTATGAAAAAAAAATTAGATGCAGGTGATGTTATTGGTGAACGCAAAATTAGTATTTCTGATGATTTAAACGCTATAGATTTACACGATAAATTAAAAGTTTTAGGTGCTGACTTACTTTATGTTGAATTGATGGATTACATTAGAGGTAATCTTACTCCAATAAAGCAGGATGAGCAGTTTGTCACATATGCAGAGAAACTCCTTAAATCAGAGTCATTAATTAATTGGAAATTGTCTGCAAGAGAAATACATAATTTAATTCGTGGTATGCAGTTAGGGCCAGGCACTTATACTTTGTTTCAAGGCTCAAAAATTAAAATTCATAAAGCTAAAATTATTGATGTGGAATCAGATGGCCCAGGCTATGTAATGAACTCTGAAGCCGGAGAGTTAATAATTGGCTGTGGAGAAAAAGCATTACAAATTTTAACGATCCAACCTGAGTCCAGATCTAGAATGGAAACGGCAGAGTTTTTAAAAGGTCACCCAATTAATAAAGGAGAAATGTTCGGTGAGTAAATCATTTTTAGTAGCGCCAAGTATATTATCGGCAGATTTTTCAAAATTAGGTGAAGAAATAAAAGCAGTGGAAAAAGCTGGTGCTGACTGGATACATGTGGATGTGATGGATGGTCACTTTGTACCAAACTTAACAATCGGTGCACCAGTAGTAAGTAGTATTAGACCAATAACTAAGGCTCAATTAGATGTGCACTTAATGATAGATTACCCCGAGAAGTATTTAGATGATTTTTTGGCTGCTGGTGCTGATATAATTACAATTCATATTGAATCTACTACTAAGGTTGATGAATGTATCAAAGTTATCAAAGACTCAGGTGCAAAGGCGGGTTTAACTTTAAAACCCGGTACTGACTTGTCAGATATAAAAAAGTATCTACCACAACTGGATTTAGTTTTAGTGATGACTGTTGAGCCAGGTTTCGGTGGGCAAAGCTTTATGGAAGGCCAAGTAAGTAAAATTGATGAGCTTAAAAAATTAAGAGAAGAAAACAACTACAATTATTTAATTGAAGTAGACGGTGGTGTAAACGCCAGTACTGTATCGAAATGTAAAAATGCAGATGTACTTGTTGCTGGCAGCTTTGTTTTCAAAAACAATTATGAAGAATCTATTAAGTTATTGAAAGAGGCCAAATAAATATGAAGGTATATAAGTTAACCGGACAAGATGTAAAATTAGAAAACGTATGGGCCGTTGCCCATAGAAATATTAAGGTAGAGCTTTGTGATACTGCACGTAAAAAAATATTAGAGTCCAGAGATTATATCGAAGGTCGAATTAAAAAAGGCGACACCATGTATGGTGTGAATACGGGCTTTGGTTTATTTAGTAACGTAAATATATCTGATGAAGACATTCAAAAATTACAAGTCAATTTAATTAGATCCCATTCTGTGGGTGTGGGTGAGCCATTTACTCCTAATGAAACTAGAGCGATTATGTATTTGAGAGCTAATGCTTTGTCTAGGGGGCATAGTGGTTGTCGAGTAGAAGTAGTAGACAAAATATTAGAGTTTTTAAATAATAATATCATCCCTGTCATACCTGGACAGGGGAGTGTTGGTGCTAGTGGTGACTTAGCGCCCTTGTCTCATTTGGCTCTGGCCTTAATAGGCGAAGGTAAAGTTTGGCAAGATGGTAAAAAAGTTCCCGTAGCTGAAGTATTGAAGGCTCACAAAATTACTCCTTTGGTTTTGCAAGCCAAGGAAGGTTTATCATTGATAAATGGCTGTCAGGTGATGACTGCAATTGGTTTACTATACACATACGAAGCAAGGCGTTTAGCCTGGATGGTTGATCTTGCAGGGGCTATGACCTTAGAGGCCATGCGTGGAACTCGCTCTGCATTTGATCCATTAATAGCGGCTACGAGGCCACACCCAGGTGAGGCTAAAACCGCAAGGAATATGTTGAGGCTATTAGGTGAAACCTCTGAAATAGCTGAAAGCCATGTGGACTGCGGTAACGTGCAAGATGCTTATTCATTGAGGTGTATCCCGGCAGTGCATGGTGCGGCTAAAGACACTGTTGTTACAACTTTAAAAACTTTAGAAATAGAAGCTAATTCAAGCACAGATAATCCACTTGTATTTTCTAAAGAAGGTAAAATATTATCCTGCGGTAATTTTCACGGTGAGCCAGTCGCTTTTTCATTAGATTATTTATGTATAGCCATGAGTGCTATGGCTAGTATTTCTGAGTGCAGAATTGAAAAATTAATTAATCCAGCTATGAGTCAACTACCAGCATTTTTAGCTCCTGACGGTGGGTTAAATAGTGGGATGATGATTGTGCAAGTGGCTGCGGCCTCATTGGTGAGTGAAAATAAAATATTATCTCACCCGGCTTCTGTAGACAGCATTCCCACTTCTGCTGATAAAGAAGATCATGTGAGTATGGGAACAATTGCCGCCAGAAAGTTAGGTAAGATTATTAAAAATGCCGAAAATATTGTAGCCATGGAAATTTTATGCGCTATGCAAGCGTTAGGTTTCTTAAGGCCCTTAAAAGCAAGTTCGGCAGTGAACGCTGTTTATGAATTATTAGAACCTATGGTGCCTTTTGCACAAGTAGATAGAATATTCTCGGATGATATCGAGTTAATTAAAAGTAAAATTAGAGACAACTCAATTGCGTTAACGATAAAAAAATCAGTAGGAGATTTAGAATGGTAAGAACTATTCAACCACCCACAGGTACAAAATTAAATTGTAAAGGCTGGCAGCAAGAAGCTGCTTACAGAATGATTCAGCATAACTTGAGCCCAGATGTTGCCGAAGAACCAGACGAGCTAATTGTTTATGGTGGCCGTGGTAAGGCGGCCAGGAACTGGGAATGTTTTGATAAAATTTTAAAAGCACTGACTGAGCTTGAAAATGATGAAACTTTACTTGTGCAGTCTGGTAAGCCAATTGGTATTTTAAAAACTCATGAGGATGCACCACGTGTTTTACTCGCCAACTCGAATTTAGTTCCTAACTGGGCTACTTGGGAAGTTTTTGATGAGTTAGATAAAAAAGGCTTGATGATGTATGGGCAAATGACTGCAGGGTCATGGATATACATTGGAACTCAAGGAATTGTACAAGGCACTTACGAAACATTTGTTGAGGCCGGTCGCCAACATTTTGGTGGTACTTTAAAAGGTAGAACTATTTTAACTGCTGGTCTTGGTGGTATGGGTGGGGCCCAGCCGCTTGCTGGAGTTTTTGCTGGTGCTGCAGTCTTAGCTGTGGATGTTGACCCTCACAGAATTAATCGTCGCCTAGAAACTGGTTATGTTGATGAGCTGGCAAATACATTAGAAGAGGCCGTCGAAAAAGTAGAAGCTTATAAGGCCGCTGGAGTTGCCAAATCTGTAGCCTATTGCGGAAATATGGCAGAAGTTATTCATGAGCTTATAAAATTAAATTTTAAACCAGATATTTTAACTGATCAAACTTCAGCTCATGACCCACTTAAAGGTTATATTCCTGCGGGATACTCAATTGAGGCTGCCGAAAAACTACGTAATGAAGAGCCAAAAAAACATATGGAGCTAGCGACGCTATCTATGGCTAAGCATGTAAATGGAATGCTTGAAATGAAATCTCTCGGTGCCATAACTTTTGATTATGGAAATAATATTCGCGCAATGGCAAAGTCAGTTGGTGTTGAAAATGCATTTGATATTAAAGGATTTGTCCCGGAGTATATTCGCCCATTATTTTGTAAAGGCAGTGGCCCTTTCAGATGGGTTGCTTTGTCAGGAGACCCTGAAGACATTAAAGTGACTGATGATGCAATTAGAGAATTATTCCCTCATAAAAAAGATTTATTACATTGGTTGGATATGGCTCAGGAAAGAATTCAATTCCAAGGCTTACCTTCAAGAATATGTTGGCTTGAGTATGGCGAAAGAGCACTTGCCGGGGCTAAATTTAATGAATTAGTTCGAGATGGTAAAGTAAAAGCACCTATTGTAATTGGTAGAGATCATTTAGACTGCGGGTCTGTGGCATCACCTAACCGTGAAACTGAAGCCATGAAAGATGGTTCAGATGCAGTGGCCGATTGGCCAATACTAAATGCTATGGCTAATGTTGCAAGTGGTGCAACTTGGGTGAGCTTACATCATGGTGGTGGTGTAGGAATGGGATATAGCATTCATGCAGGCCAAGTCATTGTGGCTGATGGAACTGAAGCTGCTGGTAAACGCTTGGAAAGAGTGCTTACGACAGACCCAGCTATGGGCTTATTCCGTCATATCGATGCAGGTTATGAAGAGTCTGCAGTGATTGCTCGTGAGAAGGGTGTGAAGTCACTCTGGATATAGTGCCTCAACATAGGTGGCTCTGATTTACTGCTGGGCTTCCTCTTCTGCGGCAGTGCGCTTACGGCAGCATCGCGTCTTTGCCCAGCGTCACTATGTGCCGCAGGTCAGATACGCGAAGCGCGACGCGATACTGCCGCAGAAGAGGAAGCCCAGCAGTAAATCAGAGTTTAAATTTCGGCGGTGTGGGTAGTTTATGTCAATAAGTGGATCCAGCCTGGACACTAAGAGCATAGACCAAAGTGTTTTAAAGCTCTAAAAAGCTGTAATAATCAAACTATTATTAAACCAGGCGAGGTATCCGAGATGAAAACTACAACACTAGCAATAGATATTGCAAAAGAAATTTTTTATATTTAC
>Ga0209187_1002348_pt1 | contig 18237 bp, 15 predicted proteins | sample BantaG_FD_187430 | JGI IMG/M metagenome (GOLD analysis project Ga0209187, IMG submission 187430) | Marine algal microbial communities from Bantry Bay, Ireland - BantryBay_4 metaG (SPAdes) (version 2) | ecosystem: Host-associated > Algae > Red algae > Unclassified | place: Bantry Bay, Ireland...
GGGTCGATGACGTCCCGCCCCTTGCCCTGGGCGCGGGCGTGTTCGGCGATGATGGTGTCGCCGAGGCGGACCCGGATGCTCCCGGCGCGGGCCTCGACGAGGACCTTGGTCCCGAGGTGTTTCGGCGGCACGCTGTAACGGTTGCCGCCGAAGGCCACGGTGGATTCGCGGGAGACGCTGCGCTGTGCGGTCTCGGCCACGATGTAGCGGGGCGCCGCGTCGAGCGGGGTGAGCGCGGGGAGTTCGACGGTGGCAAGGAGTTCGGCGGGGACCGCCTTGGTGGTACCGTGCACCCGCGCGTTGGCTTGGGCGAGCCAGGTGGCGAGTTGGCGGTTGGCATCGTCGATGTCGGTGAAGCTGCGCGAGGGCATGAAGTTGCCCTTGAGGTAGCCGACCATGCGTTCGACTTTGCCTTTGGTCTGGGGGCGGTAGGGCTTGTGCGTCTTCACCGCGAAGCCGTGGTGCGCGGCGAAGTCGGCGAAGAGCGCGTTGAGCTTGCCCGAGGGCAGCCGCACCTGGGCCATGTTGTCGGTGAGGATCTCGGCCGGCCAGCCGCCGTCCGCCGCGAAGGCGTTCTGGTGGCAGCGGATGAGTTCGGGGAGTTTCATCGAGAAGGTGAACTCCGCGTACATGTGGCGGCTGTGTCCGAGCACGTAGACGAAGACGTACAGCTTGCGCAACCGGCCGGTGTCGTCGCGCAGCCGCCCGACTTCGCCCCAGTCGACCTGGGCCTGCTTGCCCGGTGGGGTCTCGAAGCGGACGATGGCGGCGGCCACGAGGCCGTGTTCGCGCTTGAGCCGCGCTCGGAACCGCCGGACCGTCACCTCCGAACCGGTGTAGCCCATCGAGGCGATGTCTTCGTAGAGCAGATGCGCATTGCGTTCCCGCCAGTTCTGCCGGAGGTAGGGGGCGAACTCGTCGAGGATCCTCTTCTCCGGTTCCTTGCGGGTGTAGGACCCTTGGTGTTTGCCGCGCACCATCTTGCGGACGGTGTTGCGTGAGATTCCGGTTTCGCGGGCGATCGCCTTGATTGGCTGTCCGCTCTCGTACTTTGCTTTGACGTCCATGACGTCCTCCTGATCATACGGTCGGCTTGTAACCTCGTCCGCAGCATTTGCCGACCATAAAACGACCCGGACGCCCCGTTCGGGGACACTTCCCGATCATCTCGCCTCGTTCGCCGAGCACGTGGTCGGGTTCAGGGGGGGCAAAGTTCGATGATCAGAAAGGGGTCAAAGTTGCATGATCACTGACAAGCCGTACTATATGACGCGGACGGCAACCTTCTCTCCGCGCCCATGGGCTCCTTTGACTACGATTCGCGGAACCGTCTGATCCAATCAGGAAAGGCAGGAAGCCTTACGTCCTACGCCTATGATGCGGAAGATGTCTTGGTTGGCGTCACCGAACCCGGCGGCGTGTCGCGCTACACCATCGACCGCAACCACGGGCTCTCAAAGATGTTGCAGCGCTTCAAGAACGGGGACCGCACCCGCTACGTCCATGGAGTTGGTCTCATCTACGAAACCGATGGCGATGACTTTCGAGTCTACCACTATGACTACCGTGGCAGCACCGTGGCGCTCACGGACGAGGCGGGTGCAGTCATCGATCGCTTCACCTACACACCTTATGGGGTCGAAGCGCGCCTATTGGGCTCTACCGACACCCCTTTCCGCTACAACGGTCAGTACGGTGTTATCTCCTTTGATGACGGCCTAGTCCACATGCGGGCCCGGTTCTATCACCCCGAACTCCGTCGCTTCCTAAACGCCGACCCTTTACAGTTCGGTGGGGGCAATAACTGGTTCGCGTTCGCCAACGGCAACCCCGTCAGCTATGTAGATCCCTTCGGCCTCTTCGGCTGGAAGGACCTATTGGGGTTCGTGCCCGTCAGCGGTTCGGTCTTGGACGCCGTCGACAGCTTCAAGGAAGGCAATATCCTCATGGGAGTAGCCCACTTAGGTTTGGCGGCACTGGACGCAACTGGTGGCGGGCTTCTCGCAGCCACCGTCATCAAATCTGCAGGAAAATATGTTGCAAAGAAAGCATTAAAAAAAGCATCGAAAAATGCTGTGGCGGCTGGAAGGCAACTTGGCCTCGATGTAACCGATGTGCCAATTAAAAATGGAGTCGCCCATATGCGTGTTGGGTGGGCATCGGGCCTGAAAAAAGCAGATATAGATTCAGTGAAGGCTTTTACGAAGTTGAAAGGGGCGAAACGTGCCGAGGTGGATTCGGGGTTCATTATCAACCCCAAGTTAAGACAGTTTTTAAATAGAAGAGTGAAGGACGGCAACCCTGTTCATGGCGGCAAGGTGAGGCGAAGCAAGGATCCTTTCGACTCCGATTTCACAATCGATTTTGATCTAAAGTAAGGCTGATATGGAAACAGACTTTATTCGGAATCGGATTTTGTGGAAGGTTAGGCGGAGTGGTGTGCCAAACAATCGCGTTGTTTTGTATGAAGACTTGCCTGAAGACTTTGCCCGTTCGATATCAAAGGTGGGAGACGTTTTAGGTTCTCCAGTACTGGTATATATGGGTTCTGGATGTGACACGTGGACACTTGTGAGCACGGAGGAAGTTGTTTCCAGTTTGGAGGGTGTCATCACCCGAATCTCCATGGAGTCGGTGGACCGAACCGTGACAATTGGGGGACTCGGGGAGAGGCCGGTCGAAGAGGTGAAGAAGTTTAGCCAGACGATTCTGGCAGGCAAATCTAAAACTGAGATATGGGCTCCCGCCGGTGAAAATCTTTTCGTCCTTATGGGGATCTTGAAAATGCTGCCTTTGGGGAAAAGGGAATCCATGAGCGCCGACGCCCACAACCAAAATAATCTTTGCACCCGCTGGCGGAAAGGCCTCCGAACCACGTATGCGATTCGAGTTTTGGATGGAAGGGAGCGAGCCTTGGATCGCGTTCTCCGCGAAACTAGCCATCTCGCTCAGTTCAGCTTTGAGGCCTCTTGGTTGGATAAAATCTGGTTTTCTCGCAGCTACCTCGTGGCGGTCTACTGCGCGCCGTATTTTTCGGAAGATCAGATCGGCCGGGTTTTCTCGTTCTGCAGGGATGCCGACACCTCCGCGTCGATTCGTCCGGTGTTTTACAATCCTATAGAAGATCTATTGTTCGAAAATCGTTCGGCCTATGAATTGCCCGTTGATGTCATGGAAATGGCCAAAAACTCGGCTCGTGTCTGGGCAGAGAAGCATTGGGATGCTCCGTGAGAAAGGATTAGTTCGTCGGCGGGTTGAGTATGTCCTCAATGCTCTGTTGAACGATGGTGATGCTTTGGCTCGATCCATCGTTGTCGGTCACAGTGAGGGTTTGCGTGTCGGTACCGACGGCGGAGTAGGTCACATTAACGCCTTCCATGGGGCTAACCGAACCAGTCGCGCCGTTGGACACGGTCCAGGTGTACGGCGCGGTACCGCCGCTGGCGGTAAACACTTCGCTGGCACCGGAGTTGACGTTAGCGGCGTTGGCGACCGACGGACTAATCGCCAACGTCCCGCCTCCTGCGGCGGCGGTCTGGTTGACCAGGCGGGTGACGGTTTCGCCGCCGGACTGGACGGTGATGATCTGAGTTCCTGTTTCGTCTCCCGCCGTATATGTGACAGTGGTACCGCTGGTGGAGGAAAGGGTGCCGAAACCGGCTTCGCTGCGAGACCAAGAGTAAGTTCCATCTCCGCCCGATGCCGTGAACGATACGGACTCGGAGGCGTCGATTGATTGGTTGCCGGTCGGCGTCACGGTGAGCGCGACGGCGGCGGCGGTTTGGTCAATCTCGAACGAGGTCGATTCGGTGCCGGAGGTGACGGTCACGGTTTGGTCGCCGGCGGCGCTGGCGGTGTAGGTGACGCTGGCGCCGGTGGTCCGGTTCAAGCTGCCGATGGCGGCGTTGCTGAGGGTCCAACTGTAGTTTGAGCCGTCGCCGCCGCTGGCGGTGAATTGTTGGGTGCCGTCGACGCTTAGCGTCTGGTCGCCGGCGGGTGAGACGGCGACGGCGGCGTCGTTGGTGACGACGGGGGTGCGTCCGGGCACGAAGGAGGAGCCGTTGATGCTGGCCAGGATCGTGGGTTCGATCCAGCGACCGGAGAGGTTGGAGGTGTCGCCGCTGACGTTGAAGGCGCCGCTGATGGTGGCTTCGGCACCGCTGGAGGTGAGGCCTTTCATGGTGAAGCCGGCAGAGTCGCCGGAGACTTGGTTGATGTTGCCGCGGTAGAGGTTGCCGTTGTTGTCGATGCCGGTGATCTGGCTGCCGCTCTGGGTGATGTTCATTTGGGTGACATCGGCGCCCGAGGTTTGCGAGACGAGGTTTGCGCCGTCATTGCCCTGGTAGAGTCCGGCGACGTTGAGTCCGACTTCGCGGACGAGATCGGAGCCGGAGGAGCTGTCGATGCAGGCGGAGAGCAGGGCGGCCAAAGGGAGAACGGCGAGAAAGAGGAGGAAGCGGAGTCTGGAGGACATGGTTTTAGAGGTCGTTTGCTTTTTTTAATGGTCGTTCGAGTTGATGGCCCGCTTTTGTTGCTCAGGCGCGAGCGGGTCGGACGAGATGCTTGGTCACGAGAGGGGTTCTTTCCGTTCAAGAATCACGGGACAACGTTCGGACCCTTCGCGGTTGCGTTCGATGAATTCCGTCATGTCCTCAGGCACATTAACGAGTGGGAAGATGGCATCGACCGGGCATTCGGGGATGCAGACGCCGCAGTCGATGCATTCGTCGGGATTGATCCACAGGCTGATGGTGTCCTCGTGGAAGCATTCGACCGGGCAAACTTCCACGCAAGCGGTGTTTTTGCAGCCGAGACAGGCTTGGGTAACTACGTGTGCCATCGAATCTATCGCGGAGGTGGAATTGGGGCAGCGAGAACTATTGGGGCAGCGAGAGCTTCGCGGTTGAGCTAGCGCTGCGCCAGCGCCGCGCGGTTCTGAGAATCGCTTTGGTCTTTGGTCATCAAGGAACGGCGACCGGTTCTTCGACCTCTTCGGTGTCGTTGGTATCTCCGTCTCCGTCGCCGTCTCCATCATTGGTATCCGGGATAAAAACGGGAACGATCGGAGCGGCTGCTGGGCTGGTGGATTGGGGCGCCACGTACGGTTGCACATCGCCGGTCCGGTGGTTGAAGAAGCCCTGAATTTTGCCCATGAAGTCAGTAGCATTGTTTTGCGGCCACATGCCGGAGGTCTTGTAAAAATCCATCTCTTTGTAGACGATGAATAGCGTCCCGATGAATAGGAAGAAGGTGAGGATCGTGATGATCAGCCAAGCGACTTGACCAGAGGCACGTTCACGGATTTGGCGACGGTTATGACGACGTGTATTCATAAGTGTTTATCGCTAGCAAGGATGCTTTGATTGTCGAGCGTTTTGCGGTGCCAGCTTTTTCATTTGCCCAAGGAAACGCGGTGCTGGAAGCGTTTTCAAGAGGCGCTCACCGTGGTGATCGTTTCTAGGTGGAATTCGTTGTTGTTAAAGCGAACGATCACGTCCTCCTCATTGCCACGGTAGCGCAGATTTGTTGCATCCACCTGTTCCTGCATGTCGGGCATGGCCATCAGAGGAGTCCGAACTTCCGCCAAGAAGCGCACCCGTGATGCATCGTCCAAGTTCTTCAAATGATAGCGATACACGTCCGTGGTTTTCAAGGCGACATCTCGCCACGTTCCGCTTCTCCATCTGGCCAGCACGTAGGCGGCTAACACAATGAGGCTACTTCCCATGGCCCACCAGACCCCCTCCACGCCAACGTCCAGTGTGATCCCCAGAAGAAACGCGAGCGGCAAGCGAACCACCCAGAGGGCCCAAATCGTTCCGATTAGTGCCGGTCGGGTATCGCCCGCGCCAGCCAGGGCCCCGGAGGTAATCATCGCGACCGCCAGCACCGGCTGAAAGAGCGAATTGATGACGATGTAGGATGTTCCAGCGGACATGACAATGGGGTGCGCGCTCGGTTCGAAGAGGCGCACTAAATCGCCGGCAAAAATAACGAGAGGAATAGCCAAGACCCCCATGATGACGATGGCAAACCCGATACTCGCATTTCCGCGCAGGCGCGCCTCGGCCACTTGCCACGCGCCGAGCGCTTGGCCTACGAGGCTGGTCGCGGCAATTTTAATGCCGACGCCGAGCATGAACACCAGCGACTCTACCTGAAACCCGATGGCCACCGCCGCCGCGCCGTAGGTTCCCGCCGGGGTCAGGGTCACAATTTTGATCAACATCAGGGTGGCCGCATTTCTGACTAATCCTTGGAGGCCGGAGGGGAGTCCAATCGTGAGGATGTCGCGGTACATCGCCCAGTTCGGACGGTAGCTACCCGCAAGTAGTTTCAGCACGTTCCGACCGGAGTAGATGACTCCGATGCCAACCAGCATGCCGATGGCGCGGGAGATGATGGTGCCCATCGCCGCGCCCTCGACGCCATAGGCGGGCAGGGGGCCCGGCCCGAAGATCAGGACATAGTTCAGGGTGATGTTTACGATGTTGATCCCAATGCTCAGGTAGAGTGGCGTGAGGGTGTCGCCGGCGCCTTGCATGAGGCTGCTGATGGCAAAGTTCCCGGCGAGAAAGACGGTGCCGAGAAATAGCAGTTGCAGATAGTTCGTTCCCAGTTCGACCGCCCGAACGTCTCCGCCACTATTCAGGAAGCGCAGCATTGGTTCGGCGACCAGGTACCCGATCACGGACAACACGGCTGATAGCAGGAGCATCAGCACGAGGGTTTGCCGGGTGACATTGCTGAGCCGCATGGGGTTTCTTGAACCCTTTGCCTGGGCGGCAAGGGTCATGGCACCAACTGTGACCATCAGGATGGACACGGCGACCACCATCCGGACGCTGTTCGCCATCCCGACCGAAGCCACCTCGATGGGTCCAAGCCGTCCCACCATAAAGACGTCCGCAACATTCACCAGCGTGAGGAGCAACTTGGTCGCCATCACGGGGAGCGAGAGTTTGATGACGTCTTTTACAACCGGTAGGTATCGATGATAGCGGGGCATTTGATCCGGAGACTTGCGGGCGGCGACCTAGCTGCCCCTCTCTCGATTTGGGAAGTCTTCTCTTCGGAAAACAATCTGTGGAAGGACTGAGGTTTCGTGTCGTTTGTCGCGGCGGTGGGTGATGCGTTCGCGATCGATGTCATTGAGGGAGTCCCACCGGGATTGGACGGCTTGGCGTGCTTCGGGGAAACCGTCGATTCGTTCGGCGGCGCAAATCGTTTGCCTTGCGGATCGTCGGCCGGGTGGGGCCGGCCTGCCACGTTAATCGAAGTTGGCGGTGCCGATGTCGTTGCGGCGCTGCATGCCGTCGAAGCTGACCTTGTCGGCCTCGGCGTAGGCGGCGGCGACCGCCTCGGCGCGGGTATCGCCGTGGGCGACGCAGCACAGAACGCGTCCGCCGTTGGTGACGTAGCCGGCCTCGGTTTTGCGGGTGCCGGAGTGGAACAGGTGGGTGACCGCGTCGAGTCCGGAGAGCAGGTCGCCCTTGCTCGAACTCGCGGGATAACCGGCGGAGGCGAGAATTACGCCGACCGACCAGCCGTCTTTGACCTGGAGCAAGCTGTTATCGAGTTCGCCGGCGGCGGCTTTATAGAGGTACTGCGCGAACGAGCCTTCGAGCAGCGGCAGGACCGCTTGGGCTTCGGGATCGCCAAAGCGGCAGTTGAATTCGATCATGCGCGGACCGGTGTCGGTGAGCATAAGTCCGAAGTAGAGGAAGCCGTGGTAGTCGAGTTTGTCGGCGACTAGACCGGCGACGGTGGGGCGGATCACCTCGGCTTCGATGCGGGTGCTGAGTTCGGCGTCGATGATGTCTTTGGACGCGACCGCGCCCATGCCGCCGGTGTTGGGTCCGGCGTCGCCGTCGAGGAGCGGCTTGTAGTCACGGGCATGCGGGAACATGCGGTACTCGCCACCGGCGATGGCGCAGATGACGGAGAGTTCGGGACCGAACATGCATTGTTCGACGACGACGGTGTCTTTGCCGTAGAGTTCCTGTTGGTAGACGCGTTCGCAGAACTCGTCCACTTGCGCGGGTTCGTGACAGACCGACACGCCTTTGCCGGCGGCGAGCCCGTTGTACTTCAAGACGACCGGCAGGGTGGTGGCGGCGGCGCGCAGTTCGGCCTCGTTGTTGACGACGGTGTAGTCGGCGGTGGGCACGTGGTGGCGGGCCATGAAATCTTTGGCGAAGGCCTTGCTCGATTCGAGTTGGGTGGCGTGTTGCGAGGGGCCGAAGCAGCGAACGCCGGCGGCCTTGCATTGGTCGGCGAGTCCTTCGGCGAGATACTTTTCTTGGCCGGCGACAACGAGGTCGATGCCTTCGGACACGGCCCAGGCGACGAGGGTGGGGACGTCGCTGGCGTCGGGACGGGCCGCGAGTTCGGCGATGGCGTCGCTGCCAGGCCAGCAGTAGAGAGTGTGCGGGGTGGAAGGGGTGTTCGAACTGGAATTGGCTCCGAGAGCGGTGAGTAGCGCGTGTTCGCGTCCGCCTTGGCCGGCGACTAATATCTTCATGCGCGCCTCATACGGATTCACGGCGCGAGTTCAACTCATTGGGGATTCCAGATCGGCATGTAGGACTTCTTCGTTCCGACCGGATTGGGATTGGAAAGGTAGCATGGGCGTGTCGCCCGTGTTGGAACAGGCGGTCTCTGGCCGCTTGTTGCCACTTCGCCTTGCCACTTCTTTGCCCTAAGGGTGGCCGGAGACCACCCATTCCAACACGGGTCACAGCCCCGTGCTCCACCAACCGCTTCAACCCGGGAGGCTGCTCTGCCAACATTCTGTTGCCTCCGCGCAGCGGCTTACCCGCACAAAGGTCCGCGAACATTTACGAACAATCTTCCACCTTCCATTTTCGCCGCTAGGCGATGATGTCGCGCACGACGTTGCCGTAGACATCGGTGAGGCGAAAATCGCGGCCGGCGTATTTGTAGGTTAGCTTTTCGTGGTCGAGGCCGAGTTGGTGGAGCAGGGTGGCGTGGAGGTCGTGGAAGTGGACGCGGCCCTCGACGGCTTTTTGGCCGTGCGGGTCGGTGGCGCCGTGACGGATGCCGCCGCGGAAACCGCCGCCGGCCAGCCAGAAGGTAAAGCCTTTGTTGTTGTGGTCGCGTCCGTCGGCTTTTTTCACGTGCGGGGTGCGACCGAATTCGCCGCCCCACATGACGATGGTGTCTTCGAGCATGCCGCGTTGTTTCAGATCGGTGAGCAGGCCGCCTAGCGGTTTGTCGGTGGCCCCGCAGTTGGCGCCGAGCTTGGACTTGAGCGCGCCGTGTTGATCCCAACTGGCGTGGGTGACTTCGATGAAGCGCACGCCGGCTTCGGCGAAGCGACGGGCGAGCAGGCACTGGCGTCCGAAATCGTCGGTGCGGCCTTGGCCGATGCCGTAGAGTTTTTTAACGTGTTCGGGTTCGGAGTCGATGTTGAGCACGTCGGGCACGGCGCTCTGCATGCGGAACGCGAGTTCGTAGCTTTCGATGACGCCCTCGAGTTCGGGGTTCACCTGTTTGCGTTCGAGCAGGTCGCGGTTCATGCCTTGAACGAGGTCCAATTGCTGGCGTTGCAGATTGCCTTTGTTGCGTTTGCTGCTTTTCAAATTGGGGATGCTGGCTTCTTTGAGCGGTTGGCCGAACGCGCCGATGGCGGTGCCTTGGTACATCGCGGGCAGGAAGGCCGAACCGTAGTTCTGCGCGCCGCCGACGCGGGTCGGCGGTTTGATCGTGATGAAGCCGGGCACGTTTTCGTTTTCGACGCCGAGGCCGTATTGGACCCAGGCGCCGAGGCTCGGACGGACAAACTGCGCGCTGCCGGTGTGCAGTTGCACGAAGGCCTGCGGGTGGGCGGGGATGTCGGAGTACATGCCGTTGAGCAGGCAGAGGTCGTCGGCGTGTTTGGCCACGTTCGGAAAAAGGTCGGAGATCGGCAGACCGCTGTCGCCGCGCGGGCGAAACGGCGAGACGGAGGGCAGCCAACTGCGGCCTTCGTGTTTTTTGCCGGCGTCCTTTTTGAGCATCGGTTTGTAGTCGAAGGTGTCGACGTGTGAGGGGCCGCCGCGCATGCAGGCGAAGATGATCCGTTTGGCGGGCGCGGCAAAGTGTGGCTGCTTCAGGGCGAGCGGGTTTTTGTCGCGCAGCGCGGCTTGGGTGCTGATGCCGGTGAAGGCCATGTAGCCGAAGCCGGCGGAGATGTGTTTGAGGAGGTTGCGACGTTGCATCAGATTATAGGGGTCAGGTCTTAAAATTTAGCCGTTCGCAGGGCTCAGTCGAGATAGCGGAACTCGGCGGAGGCGAAGATGGATTGGCAGACGGCGGGCCAGGCGGGGACGTCGTTTTGTTGGCAGGTGGCGATGAAGGCGCGGATTTGTTCGCGTTCGCGGTCGTCGGGTTCGCGGCAGAGGGTCCAGGCGAACAGGCGTTCGAGTTTCTCGTCGTTGGCGGCGGACACGCCGGTTTCTTGGCTCAGCCGCTCGGCCATTTTTTCGGCGAGCTGTTCCACCCGTTTGCTGTTGAGCAGATAGAGGGCTTGGGAGGGGACGGTGGTGACGTTGCGGCGTCCGACCAGCATGCTCGGTTCGGCGAAGTCGAACACCTGCAGGGATTGCGGGACGAGGTTGCGCACAATCGGCAGGTAGACCGAACGATGGTTGCTGGGACTCTTGATTTTGTTCAGCACCGGGGCCGAACGGCCGATGTTGACCTCGCCGAGTTCGGCGATGGGTGACTTCTCGCGCGGCGAGACGTCGAGCACGCCGCTAACCAGCATCATCGCGTCGCGGATCGCTTCGGCGTCGAGGCGGCGGTGGCTTTGTTGCCAGACGAGACGGTTGTCCGGGTCGATTTCGTAGGCGTCTTCGTCGTGGTCGCTGGAGAGTTGATAGCTGCGGCTGAGTACGATTTCGCGCAGCATGTCTTTCACTGACCACTCGTGTTCGATGAAGCGGCGGGCGAGGTGGTCGAGCAGGGCCGGGTCGGAGGGGCGTTCGCCGGACTCGCCAAAGTTGTCGACGGTGCGCACGATCCCTTGGCCGAACAAATGGTGCCACATGCGGTTGACCATGACGCGGGCGGTGAGCGGATTGTCCTTGGTGGTTAGCCATTGCGCGAGTTCGAGGCGGCCGCTGGCCTCCTTGCCGAACGCGACCGGTTTCTCGTCACTCTTTTCTTCGAGGGGCAACATCACTTTAAGGAAGCCGCGCGGCACGATTTGCGCGGTGCGGTGGACGTCGCCGCGCAAGGCAAGTTTGGTGTCGGCGGCGGTTTTCATGTCGCGCACGCCCATGCACTGTTCGGTGACCTTAGGTTTGCTCTTTTTGAGTTTGCTGAGTTCGGAAGTGATGGTCCTCAGGCTCTTGGTGGAGGTTTGCAGCTTCTTGACGACCTTGCTGCGTTCGGCGCCTTTGGTAACTTTGGCCTCTTGCTTGGCTTGGTTCACCTGAATGGTCATGCGGCGTTTGTCGCCTTCCATTTTCGCGATCTTCTGGGTGTGTTCCTCGAGCGCTTTGGCCTTGGCCGCATCCGCGTCGCCGATCGCCATGAGGGTTGAGGGCTGGCGGTTGCCGCCGCCGCCGCTGGTGCCGTAGAGGGTATCGCAGCTCTGAAAAAAGCCGGCAATCGCGTAGTAGTCTTCTTGCGAAATTGGATCGAACTTGTGGTCGTGGCAGCGGGCGCAGGACACGGTGAGTCCGAGCACGGCGCGGGTGCTGACGTCGATTTGTTCGTCGACGATATCGGCTTTGAACAATTTCTTGTCGCGTTCGTTAAGCGACTTCGGACCCATGGCGAGAAAGCCGGTGGCGACGAGCAGTCGACTTTTCTCCTCGTTGGTTTTGTGCGGCAGCAGGTCGCCGGCGATTTGTTCCTGAACGAAGCGGTCGTAGGGCAGGTCGCGGTTGAACGCGTCGATGACGTAGTCGCGGTAGCGCCAGGCTTGGGAAAAAGTGTAGTTGCGTTCCATGCCGCTGGACTCGGCGTAGCGGGCGACGTCGAGCCAGTGACGGCCCCAGCGTTCGCCGAAGTGGGAGGAGTCGAGCAGGTCGTCGACGGTGTCGGCGAAGGCCGCGTCGAATCCGCGTTCGGCGATGTCGGCGGCAAAAGCGCGTTGTTGGTTCGGGGTGGGTGGTAGGCCGATGAGATCGAACGACACGCGGCGGAGTAGGGCAGGGTGGTCGGCGTCGCGGACGGGGGTCAGGCCTTCATTTTCTAAGCCGGCGAGGACGAAGTGGTCGAGCGGCACGCGCGGCCAGTCGGTATTTTTTACCGAGGGAAGTTCGGTCTTGGCGGTCTTGGATACAGGTTGGAACGACCAGAATTTGCGGCCCTTGTTGTAGTCGATTTCGGCTTGTACGACCATGTGCGAATCGGCCGCGCGCGGGTCCGGCGCGCCCATGGCGATCCAGCGGTTGAGGTTGGCGATCTCGGACGCGGAAAGCTTCGGCGCCTGCTTAGGCATTTTCAGTCGGCCGTCGTGTTTGACGGCCTTGAGCAGCAGGCTTTCGTTCGGCTTGCCGGGCACGATGGCGGGGCCCTTGTCGCCGCCGCGCAGCAGTCCTTGTTTGGTGTCGAGAATGAGTCCGCCTTTGTAGGCCTTCTCTTGGACGGAGTGGCAGCGGTAGCAGTTGTCGGCCAGCACGGGGCGGATCTTCGATTCGAAAAATTGGCGGTCGGCTTTTGAAATCTCGCCGAAGGCCGTCGATCCAGCGATCACCATGAACAACACAAGGGTGGCCAAGCTCGGCAGCAGGGGATGAGTTCGGGAATGGCTTCTCATAGTTAGTTAACAATATACGCCATTTTTAGGTAAAAACTGACAATTCGAGGGAGGAAAGCGGTCCGGATCGTTTCTTGGCGACGGGTAGATCCTTGCGTTGTCGAATGGTGACTGAATGAGTCAAACGTTCTCTGGCTCGGCGGTGCTCAGCTGTGTCGCGGATGTTTGTGGGAATGCGTGGGTGTTGTGCGTGTGTGTGTGCGTGTGTCTGGGTGCGTGTATCTGGGTGCGTGTGTCTGGGTGCGTGTGTGTGCAGTTGGCCGCTGCGCGGAGGCAAAAGAATTTGAGGCAAAGGAATGAGTCTTGCTGGGGATCGCGCGCTTTGGCCCGGCCCTACTACGTCGGTTCGATGAACGTTGAGAATTTCAGATATCTTTGGCTGGGTTTATGTCAGAATCCCACCATGAACCGGTTTGCGCTGCGGGTCCTTTGCCTGCTCTCCATATGTTGTTTCTCGATCGCCGGTGAGCCGTTTCGGATTGAAGTGGTCGACAAGGAGAACGGCTGGCCGGTGCCGATGGTGTCGCTGCGAACTACGCACAACGTGACCTTCGTGACCGACAATGCCGGCGTGGTGGCGTTCGATCTGCCTGAACTGATGGGCCGTGAGGTGTGGTTCGCGGTTGAAAGCCACGGCTACGAACGGGCGCGGGACGGGTTCGGAAATCGCGGCGTGAAACTGAAGCCGGTGGCGGGAGGCGCGGTCAAGATCGAGGTCGACCGAACGATCATCGCGAAGCGTCTGGGTCGTCTCACGGGTTCGGGTTTATTCGCCGAAAGTCAGAAGCTAGGCGGGTATGTTGATTGGAAGTAGTCCGGCGTGTTGGGTTGTGACAGCGTGCAGACGGCGTTGCATCAGGGGCGCCGGTTTTGGTTTTGGGGAGACACGACCTTGGCGCATTATCCGCTCGGGGTGTTTCACACGACCGGAGCGCGGACGGACCCGGCGCGGCGGATCGCGTTCAAGCCACCGGTGCAGCCGCGGTTTCAGATGTTCCGCGAGGCGAACCAGCGTCCGCGCGGGGTGGCGAAGATGCCGGGCAAGGGGCCGACGTGGTTGAGCGCGGTGGTCAGTTTGCCGGACGCGGACGGCGCGGCGCGGCTGGTGGCGAGTTTCGTCAAAGTCGAAGGCTTTGTTGATGTGTACGAGACCGGCTTGTGTGTCTGGGACGATGAGGATTCCGCGTTCAAGCCCGAACGCGTTCTGTGGACCCGTGGCCCTTCCAAGGATCCTGAATCCGACCGCCCGCCGATGCCCGACGGCCATGGCGTTGTTTGGCGCGGCGAGGCGGAGGGGGCGCAGGATGATTGGATTTTGTTCGGCAATCCGCTGCCGATGCTGCGCTGTCCGGCCACGTTCGAGGCGTGGAGAGATCCCGCGACCTGGGAGGTTCTCGAACCGCAAAAAACGATCCCGCGCGCCGGTGGCGGCAAGCCGGTGGTACCGCAATCGGGCGCGATCGCCTGGAACGAACATCGGCAGCGTTGGGTGGCGATTTTCGCGCAGAAGTTCGGCGAACCATCCTTTCTCGGCGAAGTCTGGTACGCCGAGGCGCCGGCTCCGACGGGTCCGTGGGGGCGGGCGGTGAAGGTGCTCAGCCACCAAAATTATTCGTTCTACAATCCGATCATCCATCCCGATTCCGCCGGTAAAACCCTCTTGTTTGAAGGCACGTTTACCACCTTGTTCGCCGACAAGCCGGCACCGTTGCCGCGTTATGATTACAACCAAGTTCTTTATCGTTTGGACTTGGATGATCCGGCGCTGAAACCGGCCTTGGAGGAATAATGATATCGAAAACACTCACCGCTCTTTGCTTGCTCGCGTTTTGTTTCGTCACCCCTTGTTCTTCCCAAAAAGCGTCGGAGCCCGTCCCGGAAAAAGCGCTGAAGTGAGCCTGAACCATGCTACCGATGCGGTGCGTCATTTCATCTATCTGCGGCCCAAAGGGGAGCGCGGCAACCTGATGAAGATGGAGCGGAACAAGGACGTCTTTGATGAGGTCGATGAAAGGAGCGGCACCTCGCCTCGGCAGGCCCTTGTGGCGGAAATGAAACGAATCACTCAGGAGCAATTCGGGCGATAGCGGACCCGTTCTATTTGATCGCGACGGACTCGTGTTTGAGCAGCTGGACCTTTCCGGCATACTTGAACGGACCGATGTAGTCGCCGACGCTGGATTCTAGGTCTTGGCCGATGTTGCGGCCTTCGTTGGGATCGCGGGAGATCAGGCCCCGGCAGTTTCCGAACGCGATGTCGGTGGCGATCTCTTTACCTTTGTGCTGAGTCAGCAGCCGAATCTTCATGTCGCCTTGTTCGACGAGGATGGCTTCGAGTTGGAACGGCTTGTCGTCGGGCAGAGCTTCGTCCGCAGCAATGGTGGTCAGCTTTTTGTCGCGGCGGACGGCGAAGTGCGGGCGCTGGTCTTTGATGTAGATGCTGTAGCCGTGGTGATCGCCGCCGTGCGCGAGCAGCACGCCGTCGCTTGCCCCGGCTTTGGGAACGGCGCGGAGCCGGATGCGATGGGTTCGGTTTTGGATTGGCCCGGCAGACTTGGCTTCGTTTTTGGCGCGTCGGCCCCGGTGGTAGGGCGAGTCGGTTGGTATCTTAACCATGGCGGCGGCGTCTCGGGGGATGCCTTCGGCGAGGCGGGCGACGGTGGCGGCGTGTTCGGGGCGTTCGGCGAGGTTGGTGAACTCGTTAGGGTCGGCGAGCAGGTCGTACAGTTCTTTTTGGCCGTTGGCGTATTCGATGAAGCGGAACTGCGGGTCAGACACGGCGTGGGAGGGGGCGGATTCGCTGCCGAACTGGAACGAGGTCAGGGACAGGCGGCCGTGGGCGGCCTGCGGGTCGATGAGGTTTGGGACGAGGGAGTGGCCGTCGCATTGTTCGGGGATTGGCAGGCCGGCGAGTTCGCAGAGGGTAGGGTAGAGGTCGGTGAGGGTGGCGGTTTGGCGGGTTTTCGCGCCGTCTTTGCTGCGGCCAGGCGCGTGGATGAACAGCGGCACGCGGGTGGTTTGGTCCCACAGCGCGAACTTTTCCCAGTTCTCCTTCTCGCCGATGTGAAAGCCGTGATCGGACCACAAGACGACGACGGTCCGGTCGGCTCGTCCGGAGGCATCCAAGCCATCGAGCAGGCGGCCGAGTTGGGCGTCCACGTAGCTGATGCTGGCGAGATAGCCCTGCATGAAATGTGGCCATTGCTTGTTGTCCGTGACCCATTTGTGCCAGCTCCTCCGCCCGTGTTCGTGGGCGTCCTCGAGGTCGTGTTCGAGGTGCTTGGGTAGCTGGACCTTGTCGATCGGATAGAGATCGAAATATTTCTGCGGGACCTCGAATGGGATGTGCGGGCGGAACAGTCCGACCGCGAGAAACAGGGGCTTGTCGCGTTTGGCGTTCAACTGTTCGACCGCCCAGTCGACCACGAGTTGGTCGCCGTAGCTTTCTTCCGGTTCGGTCAGCGGGGCGGCGCCAAACAACTGGTGGCTAAGCGGTCGGCCTGGGCCGAGTCCGGCGTCGGCATCGGACACGAGTTTTGGACGCGGCCAATCGGCGGAGATCGGATCGAGCGGATCACCCCGGTACTCATCCCAGGCTTCCGGGTCGTTTTGGGAGTCGCCCGGCGTCCACTGCAGGGTGTGGAAAATCTTCCCCCCGCCAGCGGCGTGGTAACCGTGGTCGCTGAAGTGTTTGGACAGCACCACGGCCTTTTTCAGGACGGGTGATTCATCCCGCCAGCGCGGTCCGTGGGCGCCGAACAGGTTGCGGTAGATGCCGGAGGTGGCGGGGGCGACACCGGTCATGACCGCGACGCGGGACGGGTGACAGGCCGGCGAGGCGCAGTGGGCATTGGCGAAGGTGACCGAGCGTTTGGCGAGCCGTTCGAAGTTCGGGGTGATGATCCCCGGATGGTTATCCAGTGGCGAAATATAGTCGTTGAGATCATCGATCGAAATGAATAAAATATCCGGCTTTTCGATCGCATGTGCGGTGTTTAGTCCGAACAGGAGGGGAAGTAGAAGGAGCAGGTGAACAGTCAATGAGCTCATGGTTGATGGTATCAACATTGGCACTTTCGCCCAAGGTTCGTTCGTCTTTTTGCATTGTCTATGATGGATGCGGTTGGTACCGATTTGGGAATTCACGCATCTTCTTAAGAGACTCAAACCTATGAAAAAACTGCTCACTGCCTTCTCCCTTATCGCCCTGTGCGCCCTGCCCGCAGCGGCTCAAAGCCAGGATATCCAACTCAGCCGCGGCACGATGGAAATCATCGCCAACGGCAGCATCGACATTGATTCCTTTGTCGGCACCGACATCGAACTCGAACTCGGCATGGGCCGGTTCGTTGCGGACTACGTCGAACTCGGCGGCCTCGTCGATTTCCGCGACTCGGACATCATCACCAGTTACGGCGTCAAAGGCTTTGGTGAATACAACTACGACACGCTCACCTATTGGATCCCCTACGTCGGCGCCAGTCTCGGCTACGAGTTCATCGAAGCCGACAACGCCGGACTCGACGAAAGTGGACTCACCCTCGGCCTTCACGGCGGCGTGAAATACTTCTTCCCGGGCCACAACAATCTCGCGTGGACGGGACAAGCCAGCCTCGATTACGGCACGGCCGATGTGTACGACACCGATGACGGTGCCGACGCGGTTGACTTCAAACTGACGATGGGCTTGCGCTACTTCCTTCCGCGCTAAGTTCTTCACTCGCCTTTTAGAAAGCGCGACCGGTTGGTCGCCTTTTTTGTGTCCGCAGTTTGGTGGAACGATTCCTAATGGCGGCGCTTGAAGACCGAGGCGTCGCACGTTCCGGTTCTGAAGGAGTTCCTCGAACTCGGCGGTGGCACCAATGCGCATGAGGTCGTGGTGCCGACGGCCTCGGCGAGCTCTCACTACAGGAGGCCGTTGGTTGCCGACTATGCCCGCAAGAGCAGGGTCAGAAACGTGACGATTCTTCACACTTACGACCGCAAGAAGGCCGACACGAAAGCTTTATGATACGATCCTCAAATGCAGTAATACCGACTGGTTGGGGCATAAGGGAAATGAGTAGTCCTGCAAGGCGGGATGGCACAGGGCACTCATGGGGCGTCCGGCCAAAGAATACGGGCAGCAGGATGCCCTCAGAGCCATGAGGCCGTTCCGACCGGACATGAAGCGAAGAACTCGTGCAGAGGGGCAGGCCGGTCGGTTCAAAAGGCTCTCAGCTCCCCCGGGTTCCGCTCGTACCTGCTCCACCCGGGGCTTGTCTGTTGAATTTCTGCTTCAAAGAGCGTGCCGATCCGTTTATTCGGAAAGGGTCTCCTGCAGGCCGGCCGGCCTGCAGGAGATGGTGGGAGCAACCCGACCTGGGCTAAGGGCCTTTGAGCCCGTATTGTAGCAATCAGGTGCTCCCGCCTCATCATTACTAACTCGAACAGTTGCAAGAGTCGGCCGAAGATCAGCCAGA
>Ga0209187_1002350_pt1 | contig 18219 bp, 24 predicted proteins | sample BantaG_FD_187430 | JGI IMG/M metagenome (GOLD analysis project Ga0209187, IMG submission 187430) | Marine algal microbial communities from Bantry Bay, Ireland - BantryBay_4 metaG (SPAdes) (version 2) | ecosystem: Host-associated > Algae > Red algae > Unclassified | place: Bantry Bay, Ireland...
ATCGGTCCCCTGAAGCCAGGTGAGAGACGATCTGACGGACATCCTGACATCGGTCCACCTCGGCAAACGTTTGCACTCGCAAACGTGCATGCTCCATTTCTCAGCAAAGCACCATATGTCATAACGTTATAACGCCGTGTACATTCCAGGAATGGATTGATGCCTGGTCCATCAATTTCGAGACTTAAGTTGAGTTCCTTCGTCGAATGTTGCACCACCCGACAAGGGACACAGCAGGATCATCTCAGAGCGCCCCAGTCACCGCCCATCCCCCCAACCGAGTGCAGCCCACCCCCCCCACTACCGATTCAGAACCCACCCTCCCTGCCGCTCATTGTTCCGTCTTTCAGTGCCGTCCTCGTGTGCCCCACGGCCAGACACCTACAAACCACAGTACAAGGAGTATTGGCTATCAACACTGCTCGGATATGGACCCACCTGAGCCCCCCCCCTCCTCTGCGCCCTCCTCATTACTCTCATCATCGCTACCACCATCCATCTGCCCCTCGACCTCATCGTCGTCCTCGTAGCCGTCGAAAGCGGCCTCCACCACCGCACACACCTCGTCGACGGCCCTGAAATACGTCTCTACCTCAATGGCGAGGTCCTCAGACTTGGCTCACAACCGCGGTAATCCTCACAGACTTGGCCGCCTCCATTCTGCGAAGGGTCGCGAGCGAAAAAGATGCGTTGGCGCGCTGTATCGCCATCTAGACCGTCTCCCACCGATCGGGTATGAAATCTCGAGTGACGGTTACGTGGCTCAAGGAGGAGCTGAAGCGTCTTGGCTTGCCACCACGCTCAAAGTGAAGGCCCTAGCTCGCCTGGACGTCGGAAAAGGAGACATGGCGACGGGGGTCATAAGTGGGCGCGGCAAGTATGCCTCTATGTCAGTACACCGCGCCCGCAACTGTGATCACAAACTGACCACACCTTGGATGGGAGGAGGGATTCATAGCGGCAGGCATGCCTGACGCACGGGGAAAAGCAGAGTGTGTGTCGTGAGTGCTTCAATGGCCGGCAACTGGCTGGACGAGAGTGGTGGTGTGTCCTGATGTGGCGCCTTCATAAACAGTTGTGAGCGTAAGTATCTACTTGGTGCTTCGCGTAGATCGAAGCCACATGCTCCTTTCGCAGCCCAGAGAGCGTTTATATTAGGTTTACCAAGCGAGCCTGGAAATGCGAACGGGCCTGAGCAACCCTACTGTGGAGAAGCATCGGATGGTGGCACTTGCGAAGAGAGTGGTTCCCTGCAATTCGACCAGCAGTGGCAAGTGGCCCTTTGTCAGCATCATGCTGACAACGCGATGATCGCGGGACCATGGCATCCAATCTGTGAGAGTACTGGCTGGGTCACGGGTGTCGGCACAGATTCTGATCACTCATTGGATGAAAAAGAGCGCACAAATTTAACCGCGCCTCACCAACATTGCAGAATGCGCGCCCTTGGGCGCTCGACTCAAGATTGGGTCGACCTGGTGCCGCGTGTGCCGCACGGCAGCCTGTGGCGCCCACGACTCTTACGAGTACCGGTAATGCCAGGGTTGGATTGTGGATTAGTAGGGTTGGATCGTGTAGTTGGGGTTGGATCGTGTATTAGGTACCCCTAATGGTGTGCTAAGCGAGCGTGTGGCAAAAAAGTCGCGGGTTCGAACCCCGGATCGCCCGCAAAGAAGCCAGGCGCTATCAGGGCGTGCGGCTATCAGGGCGTGCGCGCCCCCCACCTCCGCTACGTCCCAACCGCCTCCATATAGGGCGCTGCGCGCCTGATGTAGCGCGCACTTTTTGGGCGCCCCGCACGCTCCATGGGGGCGCCTGTGCAGTGTTTCCAGGGGCAAATCCTAGAGGCAGCCACGCTCCGCTCTGCGCGAAAAACGTTGTGTCATCTCGGCACCCTCGGGGCCCGGCTCCGGCGCTCCGCGCTTACGCTCGGGCCCCGAGGGTGCCTCGCTGACACTGCGTTTTTCGCCGCAGTGCTCGCTACCAAATTTATATAGACAGATGACCCGTGCATTCCGGGACATGTGATTGATTTGGCGGCGTGCTGTGATTGAACACGAAGCCTTGGATCGATATTCATCGTATCAAACCCCCCTTTCCAAGGCTGGCATTATCTGAGTTGCTCTTACACCCCCCCCTCCCCTCCCCGCTACACCTTGCTTAAGCTATTGTCACTTTCATCCGGCACCCGCGTCCCCTGCCGCACTGCACCCCTCCCCACTCCTGTTCACTTCATCCTCGCTTTCTTGCCGGCCGCCTCCTGGCTGTGGCTCTAGTTCTTCTTTTGTTCCACGTTCTTTTTCCAGCACATGCATCTACTCCTCGGTTGTTTTCTCCAGTGACATCGGGTGTGTCCAACTCTGGCTTGTGTTCGATTGACAGACACTTGGATCCACACTTCGGTACGATGCAGTGGCAGAGTAAACATGCTGTTGCTGAATGCGGCACGGTCCTGTACAGCGCCTCCGGGGAGGTGAAGCGGCCAGCACCGTGGAAAGAGGGCGAGCAGCAAACGATGCGACGCAGGTGGGGGGGGGACGTCGCAACTTACACAACGCGGAAACCAGGGCGTCAGATTGATATTCTCGGCAGCTCATTACCTGGGCTGGATTGCATGACGCAGTCCTCCCACGGAAAGCACCGCGTTTCTAACATTTTCTGGTAGCCCCCCTACAAGGTGGCTATTGCGGCGTTCGACTCGTTGCGATTTCATCGGCTGAGCGCGAATGTCCATCATCGACATTCGCGCCTCGTTTACGCCCTCGCCCTCGTAAGTACCATGCACACACATGGTTTCGACTTAAATTGCAGCCATGATGAAACAAAGGGGGGCTACTGAACAACCGGCCAAATGTTTAAAAGGTCAATCGAGGGGTCTGGTCGGCCAATTGGGGCACAGGAACAAACCAAAGTTAGTCCGATGTTCGACTCAGCACGTGGGCAGACGGTAGCTTTTCTGGGCCAACCTGGAGGAGGGGAAGTGAACATCTATTGCTAACGTCCAAAAAATGGCGGTTGCAGAGAGAAGGGAGGCAGAGCCGACGACACAGCATAGAAATGATGTCGGATTGGCTGTTCGACAAGCCACGAGCGTACTATTGGCTGAGAGTTGCCGCCAGTAATCTTGCAAGCCAATCAACGTGTCTTGCAGGGGTCACGCAGAGCCATTGCAACCCACAATGAGATTTCCTGAGATTTTTAGGCCGCTTGCTTGGGCCTGAAGAGCGCATGGAGAGGGTTCTGGGCCAGACCTTTGATTTGGCATGAGATTAACAAATTTCTTCAGATTTCTTGAGGTCCTGATGTGTGTTTCCAGCGCGCAGAGCTGCATGAGGAGACTGTCTAAGGAACTCACATGATTCCTAGCCTTTCCATTGGTCTACGTATGCTGTTGAATGATTGGAACCACTCTGCAACCGCCATTTTTTGGAGGTCAGCAATACATGATTGGCGTAATGCCCTACCACTTTTCTGAGCGGAAGAGAGAGCTCCTCGCCCTTCCAGTGCATGCTCCGCAGCAAGGACTTTAAGTATTTCTAGTGTGGTTGTCGTGTTGTAGGTCCTTTTTATGAGGCACACTATTGCTGATCCCCGAATTTGTCCTGGGGGACAGAGACAGAGACTGACTGTAAATAACAGCACTCTATTGGTCTAAAACCACAGTAAGATGGCATCTAAGCCAATAGAAAGACTGCATTTGGTACCAGGACCTTGACTCCAGCCGAACTCACTGTTTATTGCCGCTTGATCCGATTCTCTTGGCAGGGAGCAAGCTGCCCACGCGAGATCTTGAGATTTTCTACTGTCTCCTAGCCAGAAGTGCAGAAAAATAGAAGAGCTGATGTTGATTTCCAGGCTGTACGGGCACATGTAAGCAATCAGGAGCACCAAGTCAGTCATAGGGGCGCATCTGCTTGGTGGAGAGAGTCTGTCCGCAAGTCAGTCTGTGTCCACCCGGACACAATTCGGGGATCAGCAATAGTAGATTTCTCACTAAGACCTAGTGTTTCAATTAGAATGATGGATCGAAGCCACAAAATATTGATAATGTGTTTGTTTGCTCCGTGACATTGTAAACGATGACATGCAGTATAAGTAGTAGCACTGAGGATGGCACAAGAATCGCAGTACGCCTGATAGGATGACTGCACTGCCGGCCAACGAGGTCTCGTTGTCGTCACAGCTTGCACAGCCGTCGTAGCACAGCGGAGTTGTCTGGACGGTCTGTGCGTTCTTTTTCATCCATCTCCCTGGAAAATCACCCTCTGGCTGCGGGAGAGCCGTCCTGGTCTGGCTTTTGGGTCGTGAGGTGTGCGATGCGGCCCGCACGCGGCGCTGAGAGTGGGGGGAATGAGAAACCCCCATCCGCTGTCAATGACCCCACGGGCACATGGAGCGGCCCAGGGCGACCCCACAAGGGTACTGTACATACTGCGGCAGGGGCCGTCACTGATGAGAACGAGCCACCGGCTGGCCCGCGACTCCAAGGGGGGTCATGCATGGAATGGATATACTGTAATCATTTTACATTAAAATGCGTTATACCTTCAACGAGCAGTACAAGCTGTTCTTATGCATTTATCATTTTCTTCTTTCATTCATAAAGGTGGCCCGAGTGCCTCTCGGAGAGAGGGAAGGTGTCTACTGTTTCCAGAAACTTCAAAAAACTTCATTCATGCGACCAATAAATTCTTAATCGTTTGATTTATCGAACTCTCTCGGTGACATGATTTATTATATCTGTCCATGAGAGCGGTTCTGTAGGTGAGGGGAACGAGTCGGTCGCGACCCCCACCGTACCACCTCGCCACCAAATTGTTGGGGTTCCACAACGGCACGCTCTTTTGACCGAGGGGGGGTGAGGCACGGGAGGACCTGTTGCCTGTGAGTGAGGTACGGGAGGACCTGTTGCCTGTGAGTGAGAGCGGGCAATGTCGATGACGCGTGGCCGTGCACCACACACAAAAAAGGAGGTTACTACTAAGGAGAGAGGGGCCCGCGGATGCCATGTGACGTTGTATTTAATAGTTGAGCTGCAGACAAAAAAATAAAATCCGGAAACGTCCAGAAGTAAAGAAGCAGTCAAAGAAGAGCCCTCGTTTGTACGAAAAACAATGGTTTGTGCGCACCAGTGGGCGCACGCTCCGACCCAGGGAGGGAGGGAGTGAGGCGGAAAAACAGTGGACGTGGGGAGCCGGGGGAGCCGTTTGAACTCATTGTCAGACAGGACCATCTTACAAACATCCAAGCTCATCCTGGAGGAATGGTAAGCAATGTTGCCCGCGCAGATTGCCCGCCGGTCTGCCTGAAGGCGGACTTTCTGCCTAACATGGCCAACACTGAGCCTAGACGCCAGCCTGATGACGTTCAGCCTGTTGCTGACAACGAAAAGTTGGGCGTGACTTTTCTAGTAGCCATGATGGCCGACACGACGCTACAGCGCGAGTTCGAGAGCGTAAGCGGTCAAGACCATGCGCAGGTGATGCCTCGCTGGATGGTGGCTGAGACCGATGTTGAGGCCGTCGATGAGAGGGTTGACGTGGTTTTAGCTGGGGCGGACGATGAAGAGTGATGGGGCATGGTGAGTTGGTACAGTGTGTGGCCAGAAAGATTTCCCCACTTCTGAGCCTCGGAATTAAGCGGATCTGGCAGGACTGCAAAAGTGGCGTTTTTACAAGTACTTTGTGGGGAAACCCTTCGTCTTCGTCACGGGCACCGTCCGCGTCGGCATCGAGTCGACCAAAGATACGAAGTCAGACTGTGGGATGATATCCCATGCGTCAGACAGCGCTTGGAACAGGTCCTCCTTGGACTTGGGCTGCGGGTTCATGGCCCGGATGGCCCATTCGAGGTAGTCCCATGCGTTCTCAGTGGGGTTGAGATCAGGAGACTGCGGGACCCACGGAAGAAGGCAATAGCCAAGCTCCTTGCGAATCGCGCGGCACACTTTTGCCGTGTGTGGAGGCACAATGTCCTCCTGAAGATACGAAGTAAGACTGTGGAATGATATCCCTTGCGTCAGACAGCGCTTGGAACAGGTCCTCCTTGGTCTTGGGCTGCGGGTTCATGGCCCGCATGGCCCATTCGAGGTAGTCCCATGCGTTCTCAATGGGGTTGAGATCAGGAGACTGCGGGACCCACGGCAGAAGGCAATAGCCAAGCTCCTTGCGAATCGCGCGGCACACTGTTGCCGTGTGTGGAGGCGCAAAGTCCTCCTGAAGAACGCACGACTCGGTGTCGCCGAAAATTACTGTAATCTTGGAGTAGACGACGTCGACGAGCATCTCGGCGTAGGACGCTCCAGTGATTTGACCCTTGACCCACACCAGCTTGGTACGCCCAGCCGCACAAAACCCCCCCAAAACCATCACAGTCTCTCGCCCTGACTTGAACGAGGGTGCGAGGTACTCGGTGAGGAAGCGCTCGCCCTTGGCCCGCCACAAACGCTTGTGCTTGTCTACGCCGCGCACCTCGTACGAACTCTCGTCCGTGAAGAGCACCTTGTTCCATTCGTTGCTCCACCCACGGTGCTCACGAGCCCAGCGCCGGCGTTTGCCGCGGTTGATAGGTCAGAAATACGGCTTGGTGACCGGCTTGAGGGAAGAAAAACCGAGCTTGTGGATGCACCGACGTAACGTCTTGGTGGAAACTTGTTTATAACCACCAGAGTTCCACTCACTGGTCAACTCGCTCAGAGACGAGTAGCGACCACCCCTCACGAGCCGCTTGAGCCGTTGGAGGCACCGGCGGTTCAAAATCGGGGGGCGGCCGGTGCTAGAGGGACGACCAACGTGACCTTGGCGACGAACTCGGGCGCCAATCTTGGCCACCTTCGACTTGTCGATGTCCAGAGTGACCGCGATTTCACCGTTGGAGCACCAACGAAGAGCCATCTGCTCCACCGCGGCCCGCTGGCCGCTCGTGAGGCAGTTTTACCTGCGCACCATCGTGATGGGGGCGTGGGAAAGGTTGACGGAGCTCGCGAAGGGCGACGAAAGAACCGTCCTCGGCCAAGTCAATCACGCCAGATGGACTGGAGACTCGACTATTCTGGACTTGGCCGTGAACGGATCGCGCCAAATTGAGCATTTCCTGGGGTGGGGAAATAGTTCTAGACACCCACTGTACGAGGCACACTCTTGCGTGATCAGATTCTGCGAAGGCCAGTAAAATTGGATTTCATCTCTTCCGAGTTCCCCGTAACTGCTGTCTTTCGTACTTCGCTTTCTTCGCAGTATTGCTGATCCCCGAATTTGGTCCTGGTGGACAGAGACTGACTTGCTGACCGACTCTCTCCACCAATCAGATACGCCCCTGCGAATGAATTGGTGCTCCTGGTTGCTTACATGTGCCCATACAGCCTGGAAATCAGCATCAGCTCCTCTTTTTTTCTGCACTTCTGGCAAAGAGACAGTAGAAAATCTCAAGATCTCCAGTACGCAGCTTGCTCCGTGCCAAGTGAAGCGGATCAAGCGGCAATACACAGTGCGCTCTGCTGGATGCAAGGTCCTGGTACCGAATGCGGGCTTTCTATTGGCTTCGATTCCTTCTTACCGTTGTTTTACACCAATAGAGTGCATTTTTTCACCACGCCCTGTTAAGACCGGACATGTGGGTTTTCAGGCATTTTTCACGATCAGCCGAGCAGCGAGAGGATCCCATTGGGAAGCGACTGACTTTCGAACACCGATGCGGCATCACATTGGTCAGCAGTTTAACTCCTTCCGACTAGATGCCCCGGAAGTCGTCTTTCGACCTTTCGAGGGGGGTGCAAAGCTTCACTACCATCCTCGTCTGCTCAGAGGGCTGGTCAAACGGCCCTACGGTACACGTGGCCGCTGTCTTTTTCACGAATAGATTGAAAGATGAAGTGGACTGAAGCGTATTTGTCGCATCGTTGCAACACCAGTCACGCCCAGTGGAGTCGCTCTCGTCGGCGCACCAGACAAGGCAACGGGCGCCCTTCGAAAAAAAAAAAACATGCGCAGGGAAGCGGTCCGTATGCACAACTCGAAAATGGGAAAAACATAGAAAAAATTAGGCTATCACAAGGGCCGTCGCTGGTGCGATGTCCCCACCCTGACCCACAAGCTCGCTATCCGTGTACTCATCATCTGAGTCATGCCCCTCCTCGTCCCGCGCGGTGAAATCATCTACACGGCGTTTGGCCTTGTCCGCCAGCTTATGGGTCCATCGGCGCATCTCGTCGTCCGTTCGAGTGTCACCGCCGCCTGTGTGCCGCTGGGCGCCCGTATTCCTGCGCAGGCGCCCGTCGTCCGGGCGGTTCGCCAGGCGCGCCCTCGCAGTGGCTGGCTTTCGCCGCTACCTGTTTTCCAGGGCTGAGGTAGCCCCCGGCTGGCGCTGCAGCGCCGCCTGCTCCACCAGGCGCATACACGCCCCTAGGAAGGAGTCGGCGGAGCATCGCGCCTGTGCGAAATTGAAGAAGCCGTGCCAAGCTTCCAGCGCTTGCTCCCCAGAGGCGCCCAGGGAACCAAACCGCCACAAAAGGCTGGCGTGTGGTGAGCGATGGCATGCAGCTTCGGCGTTACATTCAGCCAGGGGAAGGCCGACCGCAGAGGGGGCATCAACCTTCGAGCCAATCGCGTAAACGACTCGATCTCCGCCAGTGTCACGTCAGACGCGGTGTTCAGCGTCCCCACTATTGCCGCCCAATCGGTCCACCCAGCGCGCAGGGTGGCCAGCTTGTCCACCGCCAGGTAGGGGGCCAGGGCACCACAAACCAGGGGGTATTTGGCGGAGGTGCGGTGGCACTCGCGCCTTTCCATGGCGCCGCCATGGTAGGGTACAGGTCTGACACGGATATCCTCCAACAGGGTCCGCCCGAGCGATGCTGCAGCTTCGATACACGCGGCTGCCCGCTTGGCCTCGTAGACAGCCTCCAATCCCAAGTCAATTAGGGTCAGCGTGCCCCCCAGTGTTGCGTGCAAGGGGATGACCGCGATCTCCGCAGGGTATACTGCCATGAGGGGGCATTTTATTGTGGAGAGATGCTGCCACGGTGACAACGGCAGCGGAAGTACGTCGTTGTCGCTCGCGCGGAAGGCCTCCATCGCCTCCTGTAGTTGCCGTCTGGTCCGCAAGTCCGCGGGAGGAGCGTCAGGCCGTTGGAGTGTGCCATACTTGGCGATCAACTCCGCGTGTAGGGGGCCTGGTCGGCTCACAGCGGGGCAAAACACACACGGGAACCGCGCCGTGGCCCCCGCATGGCCAACAAAAGCCGACAAAAATGCCAGGTCGCCCGTCCAAATGAGCCACACAGCACGGAGAGTACCGTCCACCGCTACGCCTCGAGTGAGCGTCCGTTGAAGTTCCAAAACCGACGGTCCAATCATCTCATGGAGCCTAGCGTTGTCATCTCGAATGCAAGGCATTGTTGACATCAGTATGCTTTTGGAACGGCTCTGGGGTCGTGCTTGATAAGCCACCGTCGCCACGAGCTTGGCAGTGGTAGTGCCGCGCCCCCCCTTGTCAAACCCGACACACAGAAGTAAATCTGCTGTCGAATCAGAGTGCAGGGTGTAGGGGTGACCCGGCGGGGTTGGCACGAAAGCCTCGGTGTGCGAAACCCTAGCTCCTGTGCCGTCCCGCACAAATTGGTCCAACCACTGGTCAGACGACCACAGCTCTTCCGCGAGGCACTCGAGAGCGCTGTGGAACCAACTAAGTGGGCTCCTCGCTCATCCGTCTGCACTTGTCGCCCCGGATCCTTCGATATCGCCGTAGCCGCCGCCCGCATTGTCTCGCGACTAGCAAAGCAGCTATCCCGTCATCCAAAACCCTCTTGTAGTCGGCTCCATTGCATGCCGCTAATGTTGGTCCGCGCCGCAAGTAGTGCTCGTAGACGCGGTGGGAGGGGGCTTGACCCCTGACCGGGGACAACTGCAAGCCCCTTGCTCTTCCGAGCGTGTCTCAAGAGCCGGTTTAGGGCAGGTTGGTAGGTGGAGGCCCGGCCAGACGTAATCTGGGCTTGCAGCTTGGACAGAGTCGCAGCCTGCCTTCGCAGGTGGCGATCCCCCACAGGCCCGCCTCGACCCTGTGACACCCAGACGAAAGTGCGATTGACACCGTTCTTGAACGCGACCGATATCTTTGGGGGCCTTGTTGTAGCAAGGTGTCCATTAATCAGCTTATCCAGGGACCCCAGCTCAGGCGCCGTCAGCGAGTCATACCTGGCCAGTAGTGCGGCCAGGTAGAGCTCAGCAGACTCCTACGATTGGTCCCGCCGGGCGCCAGAGGATGTCCCACTACCCGATGCCACCCGGATAGGTCGGGGGTCGTGACATTGAGCGACCGCAAGTGCCCGTGCGTTGCCCTCCCGGCCGTTCTTGGCAGTCGAACAATCAAGGGGCAGTAAGCCACCGGGGATATTGACGAGTTCCAGGGCCGCCGGCAAGGCCGGCAGGGCAGGGGTAGAAGGGGAGAGCACCAGAAGGTACTGCGCCGCGGATGAAACCACCGACAATGTAGTTAACGCAGCACTGTGGCGTGTCTTGGATGCCTGCCCCGCGAGGCGTGCACGCTTTGCATCACGCTCAGCGCCCGTCTTACAGCCTGAGCACACCTTGGTGCGGTCCGCCGGCGCGGAGGCACGCTCTTGTTCCGCCGTGGTTGGGTCCAGAGATGGGGTATTGCGCCCGGACCGAGGGTACACTTAGCGGGGGATGAAGTGGAAGAGGGGTGCCGCCGGCTTGTGCACGCACCCCACAGCTTTCTTGTCCTTGCACGCGGCAGACTGCGGGAGGCGTTGCAAAATGTGCAAACTCCAATCACCACACCGCAGTACAGCCGGGCTGCCTGGGAGTGAGAGTCCAACTCGGTGGGCATCATTCAATGCCCATCCCAACCGTATGCTCAAAAACACAGGGGGCAGCTTGCTTCACGCTGCTTCACCCGACTTTACCGGAGAGGGCGCAGACGTACCTCAGGCACTCGCTCTCGTCTTCGTGCTCCATGAAGGCCGCGGTCCCCGCAGTGCGCGTCCAACGGTCCAATGGAAGAACAGTACCACCTCAGGAGACCAGAAGACAGCGTAACCTCAACTGGGTGGGGAGGTGGTGGCGCTGATCGTCGGCGGTGGGGGTGGTAATGCAAGCGCGTACGAGATGAAGGGTGGCGTCAGGGCTGCTGTGACGGGTTGAAAGGCGCTTCGCACTGTAAGTGTCCATCAAACGGGGCGCCGAATGGTCAAAACTATTTCGACCCAGAAGTATGGTCTTAACTGGGCGTGTCACAGTCAGTCTCCGTCTCTGTCCCCAAGGACAAAATTCGGGGATGAGCAATAGTATTAAAAACACCTCACGGCAGCCGATCGCAAGTCGAGCCAGAGGGACCTGAGTACTGTCAGCGGCTGTAAACTGATGACGAATGTAACCGAATAATGACTGTACGAGGGCCAGCGCGCAAACGCCAGCGATTGTGCTTCTCACAAAAAACTGGATCCGCAACATCCGCATCAGCATCATGAACCGCCCCCTGGGCCAATGAATCAGTAATTTTGCAACGCAAGCTGATGCACCGAGGTCCAGTTTTTATGAGAAGCACAATAGATGAACGTCGAGTAGTCAGCAGAGGAGCTCGGTTGACAGTGAAATCTGGCCACGAGATCGGTGGATGTATGTATTTGTGTCAGTTGAGAACGGGAAGGCGTGGCCCCTCGGCCGTGGACAGCACACCCCGGGGCCGCCCCAGTAAATACCGATCCGCGTTAACACAGAGATGGCCTGTCCGGCTCTCAGGGAGATCGGATCTGACGGTGGGCGGGGGTTTTCTCAGCGGTTACCCTAACCCCCCTACTACGTGTTTGAACTTTTCGCTTTGGAGGCATGTATTTGTTTGACGCATTTGGGGCGGCTTCTTTGGCCGCCGGCGTTCGGGTCGAAGAGGGGTTCATTCATAGCGAGGACGACCGACCCCGTCGGCGTTTAATAAAACCAACTGTGTTTTGTACGACGATTCCCCACTGGGATGTGCCGTGATCCTCTTCCCCGTCGGGGACGGCTGGGCTGTGGGTGGTTTTCATTGGCAGTTCCTTTGACAGACCGAGCTGATAAAAAGTTCACTGAGGCTGAGCGACGAACCATCGTGGTGGTGCTCAGAACCGCTACATGCTGTCAGAATTTGTCGGCCATAGGGCTCGGCGGACCGGGTCGGGATGCTTGACATGTGACGCATCACCCGGAGATATCATGGGTCTCCCTGCAGCATGGGTCAATGCTCACATGGGTCAGGCGTGCATATTCGTTCACGCCAACGTGCATGCGCCAAAGCTTTCACAAAGCACCGTATCGAATGTGGGTAAGTTTTAGGTCGACCGACTGCCTCTTTAAGTAAGCCACATGTGCCCCTTTGGATCTTATGCATGTATCACGTGTGAGTCGGCAGTCCTACCACACACCTTGCGGAATCGCTTTCAGTGTGACCTGAGGATGACTATTCACGGCGCCGATGACGGCGCGCTGTGCGTACGCCTGCAGTTGTGGGAGGACTGCCGACAACACCTGTGACGGAGTCAGGAACCCTGGACAATGAAACATTTATGGCCACAATCAAATCAGCGTGGAAGCAGAAGAACAGACAGGATCTTCGGTGCTTGGGTGGGTGGTGCGGGGACGGTTTCAGCGACACAGCGGAGGCTCGGAAGGGGAAGGGCGCCGCGGGCGTGATTACCACGCCGCGGTGGCGGCGGCAGCAGCAGCGGTAGCGGTGGCAGCGCGCCGTGCGCAGCTGCGCCGCAGTGGCGCCACCGGCGAGGCGCGGCGGGTACCCTCCGCTGCGCGGAGAGAGGCCCATGTTGACGACGGTGCGGACGAGCGGGCAAGAGTGGGAGGGGGAGGGAGGGGGGAAGGGATGGCGGGTCCTACAAGGCGCGGCTCGTACGGCCGGCCACCTGCACCCGGAGCTGCCTTCCCCGTCAGCAGATAGAGGTCCCCCGCCGTCAACCACGGCACCAGCCCCACGACCAACCCCCACCTCCACAACGCGCGAAGCACAACCAGAAACCTCCCCTCCACGCGTAAGGCAGCTAGCCGGCAGCCGTCGGCTCGCGGTCGTCGGCGCCCCAGCCTGCATCTACGAAAGTGCCACGGTGGCGGCGGTGGCGGGACGACGCAGGACTGAGGCCCACAACGAACGGCTGGCTCCTCTGTGGGTGCGCGGGTGGTGCATTCGCGTCCAGTACCAGGGCTGGAGATCTTCTGTGGGTCTGACGCCTGGTCGTCTGTCCGCGCACGCCACTTCTGATTAATCTTTTCTATTGCTGATCCCCGAATTTTGTCCTGGGGGACAGAGACAGAGACTGACTCTGAATAAGAGCACTCTATTGGTTTAAAACGACAGTAAGAAGGAATCGAAGCCAATACAAAGCCCGCATTCGGTACCAGGACCTTGCATCCAGCAGAACGCACTGTTTCTTGCCGCTTGATCCGATTCTTTTGGCAGGGAGCCAGCTGCCCACGCGAGATCTTGAGATTTTCTACTGTCTCCTTGCCAGAAGTGCAGAAAAACAGAGGAGCTGATGTTGATTTCCAGGCTGTACGGGCACATGTAAGCAACCAGGAGCACCAAGTCAGTCATAGGGGCGCATCTGATTGGTGGAGAGAGTCGGTCCGCAAGTCAGTCTCTGTTCACCAGGACATAATTCGGGGATCAGCAATAGCTGCTGTCCTCCATCGGTTCTTATGACAGACCTTGTTCTTGAGTTTTTTGTGCTCTTTTCTTTCCGATCTTGACAATCTGACATCATTTCTACGCCCTATTGTCGGCTCTGCATCCCTTCTCTCTGCAACCGCCAGTTGTTGGAGGTCAGCAATACATCCGAGTGCCACTCGTTCAAGAAAGCCCCTGGTGACCATCCCGCCCGGCCCTCAAGCTGACACCCCATCTGCTTCCACCACACCCCCGCCCCTCTCCACGATTTTGCTCCATTTCCCCGGTCCATCTATCGTCAGCGTCCACGTCGTTGTCGTCGCCGCAGCCGCCGTGCTCCCTGTCCTACTCTTTGTCCGACTCGTCATGGCCGGCGATGCTGAACTGAATTTCCAGGCGCTTCGGGCGCGCCTGCGCTGACCACATGGAGGTGACGACGACCTACCGGTCGATAGGCACCACAACACTGCTCGTCTGCTAGCTCGCGGGCTCGGATGCGGATTGGCAGCAGAACTTTATGGACATCTTGTACGCCGCGTAGATCGACTTGACCCCGCTGTTGGTGGCGCTCGCGGTGTCGATGGCCCGGGTGATCGCGGCCGCGACCGTCGCGCTGAAGACCGTGGAAATTGCTTCGTCTCCGCCAGGTGCAGCGCCTACTTGACGACCACGCACAGATTGGGCTTGTCAACGCCTCACAACTATGCGTACCGGGCGATCGCCGCCGGATTCTTGTACGCCTGCTCATCTGCGGCGGGCTTTGCCGGCGTGCGCGCGTTGGTTCTACCCGCGGATGCCTTAGCCACAGCCTTGGCGTAGCCGGGCCGGCACCCGAGCCGCATCAGGTGCGTGGCGACGTCGGGACGGCTGAAGACCAGCCGCATTACCATTTTTTTGGTGGTTGCGTAATCAGCCACATCGACGAACAACAGGTGCCCGGCCGACAGCTTCGCCCGAATCCCCCACCCAAGGCCACACTGGTGATATGCACCACAGGGGCAGCGACCAGGTCCGCCATTGCCTCAGCGGGTGGCACCCGTGCGCCCTCTTCGATTTCCTCAGTTGTAGGCGAAGGGGCACAGGCGGAACCACAAGCAGCAGAGACATTTGTCGGAGCAGCAGGCTCGAAGAGCGGCCGCTCCGCCGCAGGTTGACGGACATTTCCACGACCAGCATCCGTCCGCCCAGTCAACGGCGTGACCAGTCGGGAGAGGGGATAACGTCGCTGTTCTGCCGCCGCTTATCGAATATTACGCCGCCGCTCCATATCTGAGAGTGCGGACAATTGCGGCAAGTGCATCGTTGCCGCTCCCGTCGGCAAGTCTAAGACCGGCGAGCTCCGCCTGTATAGGCGAGGTCACCACGGGTGCGGTCGAGAGAAAGCGGCGGCCCCACCGGCAAACAGGTCACTCACTGCGGCGGCTGCACAGTCGTCTATTGTACTGAACGGCAGAGCGACCGCCTCGGAACCTCGTGATGTGGCCGGCGCAGCATGACCATGACTCGAGGACATGCCAGTCATCTGTGAAGGCGAAGAGAATGCAAAGGGACGTCTATGCAATAATGCCTTGAGGTCGCTGTCCGTGGTCGAGGCCGACCGCTCGAACTCGCGCACCTTATGCTGCATGCGTTATGCCGCTCGCGATGCGGTGCTATGCTGAAGTCGGAAAAACACGAACATACCATCAACATCCCATAAAAATCTCACCCTCAGAACTTGCAGCAACCTTTTGATGGCAGCTCGCCTGAACACACTGGCAGAAGAAAAACGTGGGACAGAAGGATGGTTTCTTGGCCGGCGGGCACCACAAAACGTGGCTGATGACTGAGACATTGAGGTCATGCAGCTAATACAACAGCACAGAGCGCGGCGTGCATCCAAAACAGAACAGAGGGACAGGCTAGCAGACAGCATATTGCTGTCTTCCCAAATTTGGCCGATGTTGTCGAAGTCAAGAAGCGGTCCGGGTCAACTGCCAATTAGTCAATTGATTTTGTCCGGCTAAATGGATGGCTGAGACGCTGCTTCAAACTGGTGACCACCCCTCTTGACATCAACGGGAGCGGCCAAAATGGGAAAGACATCCATATGAGAAGGAGGCGACAGCAAGTAACTTAAGAACCATGAGGCTCGTCAAAGGGACGTGTCAGAAAGCCGTTACCGATAAATATGGTGAATAGAAAAGACAAGTCGATTTACGTTGTTCTCACTGCATGTGTAAACAATTCACATCAACCGGCCCCGTCGACCGGCCGTCGCCCATCGTACGCTCGAGACCAGGGGAAAATGCAGTCGAAGCACGTGCTCGAAGAAAACATATGGCCCGCGCACGAAGAAGCAGCTCATGTACGCGCCAGAACTCCACCAAATATACTCGTCACTACAGGTGGCGGCGGTCGGCAACAGCTTCGCTGTGAAGGAGTCATAACAAGCGTATCCGTGCTGCACCCAGCAACCGTCGTCGGTGCGTGCGCGTGCTGCTATGGCACGGCAGCTTCTTGCGAGAATGACACGAGCGTGAGCAGGGTGGGAAGCACACAGGGAGCGAGCCACGCGGGTAGGCTCAAAAGACAAATTGCGGCAGATATGCGTATGGTTACGGGTAGGGGGGGGCGAAGCGAGAAGATGCAGCACGTGAGGAAGGTCGCAGTGTCGAAGCAAATGTGTGAAGTGCTTGCTACGCGAGTGGGGCAATACACGCCGTTGCGTGACGCGCTGCCGTGACCGGGAGGATTTGAGCAACATGCGCAGGTAGGGAAGGCAGCGCGCGCGGTGTGGTGCGGGCAACACCGGAACGCATGTCGTGCACTCGCCCAGCCACGTGGCACGGCCCTGTCCGTCGCAAAGAAATCGTGAAAGACAGAAGTCCCTACCACCGTCCCTCCCCACCGACGCAGACGGCCGCGCACACCAGTTGACCAAGACCTGCTCGCTTCTTCCCAGGTGCAACAGCAGTCCAAAGGCAGCCGTGCGGCGAGCGAATCCTCCTTGGTACAAAACATGGTGCCGCCCCTTTCCCGCGCCGCACTCTTAACGACGCGACGCCACTGCGCAGAACTTCATCGGCCTGTAGGTGCGGAGGTGGCGTGTGCGCACCAACACACGCCCGCGCGGCTGCGACCGATAAAACCCACAGGCGTGCCGCCTCGTAAGATATCGGCGGGCCGCGGCGCCTGCCTCAGTCTCAAGTCAGGCCCCGGCGCGACCCCGACGTTGCCCCGCCAGCCGCTCGCCCACGCCGATGCGAGGCACGTCTCCCGCCTCACCTTCGTGACCCTGCCCTGAAAACTTATCTTGGTGCCGCCGCCCGAGTGCCGCCGGCACGCAGACCGCAATCATCGATGGCAGAGCCGGGCGAGGGAAGAGATAGGGCCGTTCAGGGATTTACGTTGCCGCCACCGGGCAAGCGACGTGGCGGCAAGAAAGGGGCGCGGCCAGGCGTTCACGGGAAGGTACCAGCCCATGGCCACGTGACTGGAAGGGCGCGAACGGGTCGGACGTTAGGCGGCAGAAGGGGAGGGGCAGTCGCAGTGGTGGCAGCCTCCAAAGAGACGGAACGAAATGCTGGCTAGTCGTACGTGAGCCCGTCGGTTGCAGGCTCGTATGTGGGACAAGGGGTGGAGAGTAGCGGCGAGAGGATCTACGAGTATTGTAATGAGGCACTGGCCGCGAGGCGAGGGTGGTAGTGGCGCGCTTCGACGAGTTGCCGCAGGAAAGATCGTTGCGGGCGGGGGCGGGAGCGGGGGTGAGGGAACTTACTGTAGTTTCACCAGCTCCGGCGTCGGCGGCGGCGGCGTCCAAGCGACAAAGCAGGCGGTGGCACGAAAGCATCGAGACAAGCAGCTGCATGGCTGATCAGGTCGACATGCACGCAGAGAAGTGGAAGGGGCGGGGGGGGGTCAGCTCCCGCAGAGCGCGTCAAAGTCTTACGGACTGTCCGAGTGCCCCAGGGGATGATGCAACGTAGTTGCACCCCCTCGCATCAAGCTTCGTACACACACGCCTGGCAGCGTGCGGGACACACGTGCCCACGCAGTGCGTAGTGGGGAAGAGGTCGGCCACCGGCAATTTTACCAATTGCGTGCGGATCCGCCATAGGCTCGGCGGGTCGCGTCTGAAACGGCCGACCGAGCCGCTCTTGCCATGAGGCGACATAACTGTCTTTCAGACAAGCCTGTGCTGTGGATCAAGTCCTGATTGGCTGCGAGGGGAGTTGCTTGTAGCGTAAAGAGGATCGCTGATTGGCTGCGATATGATCCGTGTCGGTCTTCGACTTGGTCGTCTGCTCTGTCGCCTATCCCGTCTCAGGCACGTTCCGACGTTGCTTCGCCTCACGTGGAGCTCATGTGCCGGGCGTAGAAAGCCCGGTGGACGCTGAACTCCTGTTCATTGACCAAAATATAGTTGTAATACCATGCTCTGTTCATATTGCTATCCTCCAAAAAATGGCGGTTGCAGAGAGAAGGGAGGCAGAGCCGACGACACAGCATAGAAATGAAGTCGGATTGGCTGTTCGACAAGCCACGATCGTACTATTGGCTGGGAGTTGCCGC
>Ga0209187_1002351_pt1 | contig 18204 bp, 11 predicted proteins | sample BantaG_FD_187430 | JGI IMG/M metagenome (GOLD analysis project Ga0209187, IMG submission 187430) | Marine algal microbial communities from Bantry Bay, Ireland - BantryBay_4 metaG (SPAdes) (version 2) | ecosystem: Host-associated > Algae > Red algae > Unclassified | place: Bantry Bay, Ireland...
CCGTTATTAACCGTTATTAACGGATAATACAAAACACGTTACAGCCAAATCACAGGACTACTATCTGAATAAGAAGGGTGTAAGTTTGGCCTACAATATCTTTTGATCTTAACCCGCTATTTGAGATTAAGGTATAAATAAAAAATAAATTCTTGAAATGAAATTGAGAAAAATGTAAGTAACGTTCAATTTTTTAGAGGCTATTCAATGAAGATTCGCATTAGTGCATGCTATTGATTATGCAACGGGATCGTACTAGCATATCGAGCGGCTAATCAAAGTGAAGCTGATCTGATATACAATTAGTGTTAATTAAATCATATTCGAATGTGTTCAAATAAATCTTATAAATATCAATTGAATTGGAAATGAATTTTAATCACCAACCCATATTGATAGTATTTAACCTTTCCACTTCACTCTTTCCTACGAAAGCCTGATAATTTTATGTCTCGATCTCTTCAATTCTTCCTAATCACTATACATTCTTTACCATCTCAGCAACAGCATTGATCCACTTAGGATTATCATTAAGACTTTCAACTAAATACAACTTCTCTCCTCCCATTTCTTCCCACTCTTCTTGGTACTCGTCACTAATTTCTATCGTTGTCTCTAGACAGTCCGCTACGAAAGCTGCACTGAATACAAGCATATTCTTATCACCTGCGGCAGCTCTTTCTTTAAGTGTATCTGTGGTATACGGTTGCATCCACGGATCCTTCCCTAATCTTGATTGATAACAAATGGTATATTTATCTTTTGGTAGACCTAGTTCTGCAGCGATCAAATGGGCCGTCTGGTGACATTGAGCTGAATAACAGAATTTATTGGCATCACACATTGTTGAGCAACAGTTTTCTTTTTTCTGACACCATTTACTGGTCTGATCCGCTTTTCGCATGTGTCTCTGTGGCACTCCATGAAAACTGAATAACACATGATCCATACTATCTACATCATGCTTTCTCGCATTATCTGCAAATACTTGAATCATTTCTTTATTGTCATAGTAAGAGTTGATCATTTTGTGAGGCAGAATCAATTGTTCTTTTGCCATCACTCTCATGACTTCCTCCATAGCAGAACCAGTAGACGCGGAAGCATAATGAGGAAACATTGGAAATACTATGATTTCATCAACAAATGCTTCTTTCAGTTTTTTAAAGGCAGATTCGATCGAAGGATTCTGATATCTCATTCCTAATTCTACAACATAATCTTTTCCTAGGATTTTCTGTACCTCTTTCTTAACCTTGTAACCGTACACCTTAATTGGAGAACCTTCCTCCGTCCATAATTGCTTATATATCTTTGAAGATGCTCTAGATCTAAATGGGGCGATAATCCCTCTGACCAAGATCTGCCTAGGCAACCAAGGAATATCAATTACTCGACCATCTGTTAAAAATTGATTTAGATATCTGAATACACCTCCATAATTTGGATTATCTGGTGTTCCTAAGTTAACAAGTAATACTCCTTTTTTCATCTTTCTAATTCTAAATGCTTGTATTTCCTTCAATTGGGTGCGCAATGTAAACGCAAATCTTGCAAAGCTGTTTATACTTTAAGTAAAATTGATGTAAAAAATATCAAAAGTGAAAGCTCTATCGTTATCTTCGTTCATTATCTACTAAATATAAATTAATGTCAAGACCACTCATTCTAGTTACAAACGATGACGGCATCGTAGCTCCAGGTATAAAAGCACTCATAGAAGTTGCTACAACTTTTGGTGAAGTTGTAGTCATTGCACCAGATAGTCCACAATCGGGACAAGGACATGCAATCACACTAGAGAATCCTCTTAAGCTAAAAAAAGTAGATCCTTTCGATGGACTAGAGGCTTATGAATGTTCAGGAACTCCCGTCGACTGTGTCAAACTAGCTAAAAACGTCATACTCAAAGGAAGAGAAATAGATCTCTGCCTCTCGGGCATCAATCATGGCGCGAATAGTTCTATCAATGTAATATACTCTGGTACGATGTCTGCAGCCATGGAAGCTAGCATAGAGGGAATAGATTCGATCGGTTTTTCGTTACTAGAATATAGTTTCGACGCAGACTTTAGTGAAGCAAAGAAAATTGTAAAAACGCTAGTTCAAAAAATGCTGGATAAAAAACTTCCTGACTGCAAGCTCCTTAATGTAAATATTCCTTCAGGAAAGAATATAAAAGGAATAAAAGTATGTAGACAAGGAAATGGAAATTGGGTTGAAGATTTTCAAGAAGGTTTAGATCCAAGAGGTCAAAAATATTATTGGCTCACTGGGAAATTCGTAAACTATGATAAAGGAAACGACACCGACATATGGGCCTTAGAGAATGGATATGTAAGCATTGTCCCGACAGGTCATGACCTCACAGTCCATACATCAATCGACAATTTGAAATACCTAGAAGAGTAGATACAAGAGAAGTCTCGAAATCTCTATTCTCAAAATCTCGAAATCTTATTTTTTATGATAGAAAAAAATTCATTATTCACAGGTCTTGTAGTTGGTGCATTAGTACCTGTGCTAGGCTATATACTTGTAGAATTTATTTTTGGACTCTTGACACAAGCCGGATTGATGGAATATGTATCTGGTAGTGGAGTTTCCAGAAGAATGAGAACATTGGCACTATTAGGAATCTGTTGTAATCTTATACCGCTCAATATCGCTCGTAAACAAAAATGGGACAACACTATGCGTGGGATTGTATTCCCTACTCTGCTTTATGTAGGTTTTTGGATCTGGCAATTTGGTAGAATCCTTTTCTAAGAATGAAGTATTATATCATAGCTGGCGAACCGTCGGGCGATCTTCATGGCTCCAATATGATGAAGGCGATCATCGCTCGTGATCCTGATGCAGAGTTTATGTATTGGGGAGGAGATCACATGGCTAAAGTTTCTGATGGAATGATTACTCATATCCGAGAGACATCTATTATGGGATTTACCGAAGTGATAACGAACATCAGTAAAATCAAAGGTTTTTTCAAAAAAGCCAAAGCATCTATCCGAGAATTTCAACCAGATAAAATAATCTATATCGACTATCCTGGATTTAATCTACGCATGGCTGAATGGTCAAAAAAGGAAGGGTTCAACAATGTTTTCTATATATCCCCTCAACTATGGGCCTGGAAAAAAGGAAGGGTCAAAAAAGTAAAAAAGTACATCGATGACATGATCTGCATCCTTCCGTTCGAAAAAAAATTTTATGCTGATCATGGAGTTGATGCCCATTATGTTGGACACCCATTGCTACCAGTGATCCAAAACTTCAAGTCAGATCCAAATTTCAAATCAAATAATAAAATTGGAGAGAAAAAAATATTAGCCATTTTACCTGGAAGTAGACGTCAAGAGATCCTCAAAGTATTGCCAGAATATATAGCTGCTGCATTAAAATTTAAAGAGGAGTATCATATCGTTGTTGCTGCCGCTCCAAATATAGACCGTTCATTTTATATTGATATTATTAGTGATATAAAAGAAGATATTACAATCATAGAAAATGACACATACAATATATTATCAATCGCAGAACTTGCGATAGTGACCAGTGGAACAGCAACACTAGAGACTGCATTATTTAGAGTTCCTCAGGTGGTGTGCTACAAAACTTCATCAATCAATTACGCGATTGGTAAACAATTAGTAAATCTAAAATATATCTGTTTAGTCAATTTAATACTAGATAGAGGACTGGTAAAAGAATTGATTCAGAATGAAGCAAATGCAAGTCAAATTGCTAATGCACTTCGAGATACTTTGCTAAGAAAAGATGAAATAGTTCTTGGATATGAGTCACTTATAGAAAACCTATCTAACAATAACATTCCAGCCAGTGACGAAGTAAGTAAAATCGTTACAACTTTCAAATAAAATGTACATTTCAATTTGTCGTTTACCGCTAAATTATTAACCCACGAAACCGCTTCATTATAGATTCTTTCCTGTCAACAATCTAAAGCGATTCTGCGATCTAAGCGATTCTGCGATTTGGCAAATATAAATTTGAAAACATTAAATGCACCTCAGATAGAGTCCATTCCATTATTTACAATATCTTCTATACCTTAGCCGCTAGAATTACAAACATTACTACTTATGGCTGGCAATACATTTGGCACACTTTATAAAATCACTACTTTCGGAGAATCTCACGGAAAAGGAATTGGAGTAGTCATTGATGGTTGTCCTTCTGGACTAGACCTTGATGAAAGTCACATCTTCGCAGAACTCCAAAGAAGAAAGCCTGGCCAGTCCAAAATCGTGACCCAAAGACACGAAAACGAAGAGTTTGAAATTCTATCAGGAGTATTCGAAGGCAAAACTACAGGGACTCCATTGGCAATATTTATTAGAAATCAAGATCAACGATCAAAGGACTATAGCCACATCATGGACAAATATCGTCCTAGCCATGCAGACTTCACATACAGCAAAAAATATGGTATAAGAGATTACAGAGGTGGAGGTAGATCCAGTGCTAGAGAAACTGCTGCGAGAGTGATTGCAGGTGCAATTGCAATGCAGATTCTAACTAAAATGGGAATCAATATCAATGCATTTGTTAATCAGGTAGGCAGTATTAAGCTAGATTCTTCAATTCCACTGGACTACACTAAGATTGATGATAATATCATACGTTGCCCTGATCCTGAAACAGCAACAAAGATGATTGAATTAATCACAGCTATAAAAAAGCAAGGAGATACAATCGGCGGAGCTATACATTGTAATATATCTGGTATGCCTGTTGGGATAGGAGCTCCTGTCTTTGATAAATTGCATGCAGAACTAGGAAAGGCAATGCTTAGTATCAATGCTGTGAAAGGGTTTGAACTAGGATCAGGCTTCGGAGCAATAACTATGAAAGGATCAGAACACAATGATGCGTTCGAAAATATAGATGGAAAGATCAGTACCAAAACTAACTTCTCGGGAGGTATACAAGGTGGAATTAGCAACGGTATGGATATCACTTTTAATGTGGCATTTAAACCTGTAGCTACTATTATCCAATCTCAAGAATCTGTTGATAAAGAAGGAAATGCAACGACTGTAACTGGTAAAGGAAGACATGATCCTTGTGTAGTTCCGAGAGCCGTACCTATTGTCGAATCTATGGCAGCTATGGTTATTTTAGATCATATTTTGATTGATAGGAGCACTAGATTAGATGATTTGATTGGTAAATAAACAATCAATCCTGATCCTCTGCATCCACTACTCTAAATTGCTTAGCCATAGTATGTTTAAAGTCTGATAGAGTTCCGAATTCAGTTCTATATCCTACACCAAGACCATACTTTTGTCTTCTTACTGCTTCAATTTCGTCAAAGTCGTATCGGCCATACATTCTGAGCTTCAACTTCCTATCATCTGTAAGGAAATATTCTATGACAAAATTACCAATGAAGTAATTCCCAACTGCAGTTCCATTAAGAACATTATCCCATACATAATTACCTCCAAGATCAAGCGAAAGTCTTTCATCTAAAAATTTGAACCTATTTTTAAGATTGACTTCTATCTCATCTGGAGCAAGAGCATTATTATTGTTTTCAACACCATTAAAGGAGTTCTTTCGCAAACCAATGTCAAAATCAAATCCTGAGATCAATCCATTATCAGCAAAAACTTCATTTAATAATCCAGTAAAAAGAAGTGATGCTTGACTCGAGATAAACTCACTTAATGTACCAATGGTTGCTGAGCCTATATCTGAACTCCCAAGTGCAACCTGACTACTATTACTAGGTAAAAAGGAGTTAAATACAACAAGCCCAAGAACCTGACTATTTAATTCAGCTTGGTTGGCATTTAGCGTTCTCATTTTACTCTGCACTACAGTTCTCAACTCTCCTTGTAAATCCGGAAAATCAAGATCAAAGTTTACATTTGGTTTAAATAGTGTTCCCCCAAGATTCAATATTAATTCTACTTGAGTTTTGCTTCTTGAGGCTGTTTGCAATTTAGGATTATCTAGAACGAACTCTGACAGAAATACATCCATGGCCGTACGCACTTCATAATCTGCAACTATATTAAGCGTTGCATTGATAGGGTCTCCTGTCCATCTGATTTGTCCTCCTCTTCTTACTTGAAATGGTTTTGCTACAGCACCCAGAGCTGTAAAAAGATATTCTCCTCTTTCGATTTCATAAGTGCCATACATATCAAAATCTCCATATCTAGTAATATTCATCTTCATATTACCACGACCATAACCTTGGATTACATCTCCTCTACTTTCATCAAATATTATATTAACTCTAGCCTCTGGAGTCATTGTCATATCAATTGCTATATCCAATCCTTCAAAACGAAATGCTTTTTCTTCTTTAGATTTTTTAGCAAATAGATCTTCTCGTTTAACAAACTTTATAAAGTTTTTAGTTGTAGTGGTTTCTCCTTCAGATATTGGAATATTTAATACTGATCCTTCTTTTGCATCAGCATTAATTTTCATATTTACGAGATGAAATGGACCAGTAAACTTAACAGACATATCCCCTTTCCCATATCCATAATATAATGGATTGTCAAACTTAGTTGTATTCAATGCAACAACATCTCTACCTGTGATTGTGGCATCTAAGTTAAAATTCTGGAATGTATTATGATTTAAACCCCCATTTATGTAACCTATCCCACCTTCAGGATCTATCAGTTCGGCACCTGTCAGGTCTATTACTTTTTCTGTAATCCTCACTTCTTGATTCTGAAACTTATAATCTACACCTGTATATATTATAGTTACACCTCCATCTAAATAACCTTTCCCGTCAATTTCAAGATCAGAAATCGGACCATTTAACTTTGCCTTTAAGTCAAACTTACCACGCGTATTTTTAATACCATCCCCTAACAAATATTCAAAGATAAATAGTGGAAAATCTTTTGTTTCTACTGTTGCAGTCAATTCATTATTATTTTCCAAGTCTAGAGAACCATTTATCAATAATTGATGGTCTCCACTTCCCAGAGTGACTACCAAGTCTAAAGGATTATCAGAACCTTTAGATACATCAAGTTCTAAGGTTCCGTAGCTATCTTCATTTATCGTAAAATCTTCGATATAAATGTTTGCTTCTAGATTCTGATTCTCATACACGTTATTAACAAACATGCTTAGATCGCCTTCACCTGCAAAATCCATTTTATCGTAGTTTATAAGACCATTAATTGTTGTGAAATTAAAATCAGCCAAATAAACAGCAAGTCCTTTATTTGCAACATCATCGATAGTTATAGATCTTTTCCCATCTGACATCCTCAAATTCTCTATTTTATGATATTTCGATCCTAATATTATTTCGTTTTTATCCTCAAAAGACCATATGCCACCCAGTGCCTCTATCTTATTATCGGTAATATTAACTTTATATCCTTTAGAGTGTGGGACCATTCTTCCTTTTATTTCCAAACTTTCTAAAGAATCAACCAGCTCTTTTGTACTGACAAAAAACTCTACAGTATCTCCTGTCATTCGACTCTGCAAATCAATAGGATTGAAAGAATTAGTCCCGATTACAGTAGAGTCTATATTGATAAGTATATCTCCACTATTATTGTCACTACTTATGAGTAATTGAGTATCCCAAAAACTATTTTTTCGAATTCCTAAAAATGGTATTGATGATGCGAAAGAAAGATCTCCTTTACGAGTATCGAGCGATCCTTTTGCCTTAAAGTTTTTTGTTCTTAATTCTTTTACTCCAACTAAATCAAAGTAATTTCTGCTATCATATATACTTATGTCAAACCTTAAGTCCTGTTCTATAGAATTAAATCGTGTTTCTTCTGCCCAACTTTGAGTAAAATGTGGGTAGTTTTTCTTCAATAATCGTTTTGTAACAGGCACAAAGGATGTTAAGTCGTATTCTCCTTCCAGTTCTACACTTGCAATATCAGAATATAATTTAATTTCTCGATTTTTGAATCCAGCTGCATATGCAGTTACAGATACTGTATCCATGGCGTAGATTGTATCATTAGTAGCAACTCTAATATCGCTAGCTATCATAGTCCCAACAACATCATTTATATCTTTACCATAGCCATTTATATCTACATTTCCTTGTATCGCCAATGGCTTAGAAACAAGATTCAGTTTCTGAAAGTCAATTTGTTCAATATTCGCTTTAAAGTCGAGATGTGGTATACTATCTTTTAATTCTATACTTCCATCAAAAATAAAATCAATATTTTCATCAGAAATACTAAATTCTCCATTAAACTTACTCTTATCAACCTGAGCGTCCATCACAAAATCACGATATTCGTAATTCTTGAATGTCAGTGATTCAACTGTTGCGTATAGGTCTGAATAGACAGAATTTAATGTTAGACCTTTTCCATCATCAATAGCGGCTGAGAAATCTACTAATCCAAAATCATCATTATCTGTCCATTCTCCAAGTTTAAATTGCTCTACACTTAATTCTCCACTATATTGAGCAAGGCTACTTCCATCTTTTATATCCAATCGCATATCCATGAAAGCATCACCCATATCCGACTTAAGCCCCCCAAAAACAACAAAATCTTTTAGATATCCGTAAAAACTTCCACTAAATGTAATTTCTCCTAACTTGTCAAAATTCTCAGGTGGTGTAAATCCAGGAATAAAAGATTTCAAAAAATTAATGTTAGTCTTAAAATTCTTCATTCGAATATCTAAAAATTCTCGATCCCTGAATGTCAGTTTTCTCGTTGAAAAACTTGCATCCAGAACTAGCTCTTCACCAACACGAATATCCATTTTTTGACCAATCAAGTTGTCAATTTCACCACTCACTTTGCCAGACAAGCTTACTGTCTTATTTTTATTTTGAATAAAGAATGGACTCCTATTTAGCTTTTCTACGAAGTGCATAATGTCTCCAAAGTAGACTTTACTTGATATAAAATCAGCATTGATATTTACTTTCTCTTCGAAATTTGAAAAATCATCAAAAGAATCAAAATCCAAAGCAATTGACCTACTTAGATTTGTCCTATCTGTTACAAACGAAAATTTCGGGAAATTTATCTTCTCAGAACTTATAATTGTACTTTCACTCGTAAGTGATTTCACTTCGAATCCTTTGTCATCAATAAAATCCAATCGATCTAAATCAAAAGCTATGTCTTCATTTCCCTTCATTATCAAGTCCGAAACTTCTAAGTCAATATCTGAAATTTCAAAATGTCCATAATCTAAAACATCTGCATAATGCAATGGTATACTAGTCTTATCTTCAAGAGAAAAGATACCTTTTGTAATTTGAATTTGATTCAATATTAGTATCATTGATCTATCATTATTTGATACAGTATCCATCACCTCAGCTACCTGCTCACTATCATTCTGAACTTCTAAACCTTGGCCGTTTTTAAATATTCTAATAATCGGCTGGTCTAGCAATAATTTTTCTATATCGACTGTTTCATCTACAATAGAATTGATGACAATTGATCCACTCTTTACTTCAATATTTTGAATCTTTTTAGTGTTTTCATTTTCAATTAGTATATCTATATTTGAAAGATTTACTTTTTTCACATCAATTTTGAATGGCTTACCACCTGTACTTTCTCTAGAAGGGCTATTTAATGATGATATAATCTTTGCAAAATTACTTTCACTTTCTCCTAGATAGGTAGTTATTTTTATATTTGGCGAGTCTAGATCTATGTCATCAATTGACATCGATCGATCAAACAAACTATATAAACTCTGAGCAAGATTTACATCCAATGATTCTGCCGACAAAATAGTGTCTGATTGTGTACCCATTAAACTGAATCCAACAAGTTGTAGCCCATCTTTGATATTGACATCCACCTTTTCTATCGCTACTTCTCCTTCAATAGATTCACTAATCCTGTTGGTCATGTAATCTACTACTCTATTCTGTACAGGTGACCACTGAATTAAAAAGAAAACTAAAACTGGAATTAATAGTATAAATAAGAGTATAAACAACAGGCACTTCCTCCAATAAGAAGATTGCTTTACATTTTCTACTTTTTTATTTTCTGCCATCTGATAATACAACCACCACGTGGTTCTTAATTGTCAATAATTTCAGCGTTTAACAATAACTTAATGCAAATTAGTAAGTTTTATGTTTCAACTCGCAATTTAAACAAACCCATTCGACTATTAATTAATAAGACATATTAAATATGATTACGATATATTATTTGTCAAACTATATAGTTTTACAGCCTGAATTGCTTCTTTTACGTCATGAACTCTAAGAATTTTTGACCCACTTTGCAATGCAACCATATGCAATGCTGTAGTGCCATTAAGAGAATCTTCCGCAGTAATATCTAATGCTTTATATATCATAGACTTTCTACTTATGCCTGTTAAAATCGGGCAATCTAACATATTAAAAACAGACATGTGTTTAAGTAGTTCATAATTCTGTTCCACAGTTTTACCAAAACCAAAACCTAGATCAAGAATAATATCTACCATTCCATCTTTCCTTAATTTAGCAATCTTGTTTTTCATAAATGAAAGAATATCCATCACTACATTATCATATGTTGGATTGTCTTGCATTTCTGATGGTTTTCCTTGCATATGCATGAGCACATAAGGAACCTTAGTTTCTAACGCCACTTGTATTATAGAAGGGTCTACACTTCCCGCGGATATATCATTAACAATACTCGCTCCTTCGTCAATTGCAGCCTTTGCTACATTTCCATGTACTGTATCGATCGAAATGACTTGATCAGGAAATTTTTCTCTTATAAGCTTTATAACTGGCAGTACTCGTTCCAGCTCTTCCTTCTGTGATATTATCTTAGCACCGGGTCTGGATGACATACCCCCAACATCTATGATCGTCGCTCCATCTAGTATCATTTTCTCCGCTTTTTCAAAAGAAGCTCCAATATCATTGTACTTCCCTCCATCGTAAAATGAGTCTGGTGTGACGTTCAAAATCCCCATAACTATTGGAACAGTAAGATCGATTAGATGGCCGTTACAGTTTATTGAATTCATAGCACAAAAGTAGTCAACTAATTAGTGTTTTTCTTTTTTTGAAGTGTCAATTTCAAAAATCCATATATCAAGATTTTCTTGATAGAAAGATTGTTTGCTTCGCTTGGCTATCATAGTATGCAAACACCTCATCCTCTTCTAATAAGGAAGAAAAATTCACCAATGCAAAATCACCAAAACATAAAGATACATGCAATAACATCATAGATAAAAACAATACAGAAACTAGACTAAATCCGATAGCTAGAATGAGTAGCAAAAATGTGATTAACATGAATGGTGCAAGCAAAAAACTATGATACTCTCTCCTAGATAAAACAAACTGCTCTGCGTAACAGCCAAATTTAAATTTGCGCAAATTCAATTCATATTTGATATTTTTACTTCCTAGTACTCTCAAGTACAAGCCGTGCAGTAATTCATGGATTGGAATTAAAAATAATCCAAACAAAATACCAAGTCCAAATTGAATGAGAAATTCTTCAATTGGAGCGTATGTGAAAAAGAAAATAGAAATAATAATTAAAGGAAGTATGGATAGGAAAAGAAGAAATAGATTCATATGTAGAGATCTATTCTTTATCTGATTTTTAGTAAATTTTTGAAATGAATCATCATTTTTGACAGTAGCCAACTTTTTAAACTTATCGTTTTGATAATATGATACAGATCTATTCATTTCATTATCTGATTTTTCTTATCATGATAACAACAGTAGCAAATATCAAAGAAGGAATTCCAATCCATATTAATTCACTCATTATAACAGCAAATCCCCATTCGCTAAAGAAATTAGATATTCCAAGAGGCGATACCTTAATCATTCTATAAGGCAAAAAATATCGTCCGTCATCAAAAGGAGACAAGTAAGCAATCCCTCTACCACCAGTGGTCATCCCATCTAAAACACCGTGGCTAATAGTACATATCATGTAATAGAAAGCTAGGACTAATTTATCTTTAACCTTGGCTCGAAAATGAAACAAAAGCATCATTAACAAGCCAAAGCCAACTCCAAAAACAATAGAGTGAGTCATCCCTCTATGCCCCCAAAAACTACTATATGGAATTCCAAATCTAAAAGTAATCACATCCAAGTCTGGCATCATAGAACATAAAACACCTAAAGTGATTACACCTTTTCGCCTCAGTACTTTAGGCAAAGCTACGCCTATAGCTCCTGCCAGTGCTGCATGACCAAATACTGATGCCATTTTACGCTATTTAGTGATTGCCTCTTTTATTACATCCATCATTCTCTCCACGAACACAAACTGTACACCTTTAAGATATTGATCTCCAATTTCTTTAACGTGTTTTTCATTCTCTTTACAGAGAATTATTTTGGTCAGACCTGCGCGTTTTGCAGCAAGAATTTTTTCCTTGATTCCACCTACTGGTAGTACTTTCCCTCTTAGCGTAATCTCTCCTGTCATTGCTAGATGCGCTTTTACCTTCTTACCTGTCAATGCAGATGTGATTGCAGTCATCATTGTAATCCCAGCAGAAGGACCATCCTTTGGCACAGCGCCTTCCGGCACGTGAATATGAATGTCTGTTTTTTCAAAAGTATCAATCGGAATTCCTAATTCTTCACTGTGTGCTTTGATAAAACTTAGTGCAGTAGTGGCAGATTCTTTCATTACATCTCCAAGATTACCAGTAAGATTGAGCTTGCCTTTACCTTTGCTTCTACTCGCTTCTATAAATAATATATCTCCTCCCACACTAGTCCAAGCTAAACCTACCGCTACACCGGGTACATCCACAGAAGTATACTTATCCATGTCGACTTTTGTAGGCCCTAGTATATCTTCTATCATTTCTGGAGAGATTTTCTTTTCATATTCGGTCTCCATTGCAACTTTTTTAGCAACATTTCTCATTACGGAACCTATAGTTCTATCAAGAGATCTAACTCCAGCTTCTCTAGTATAAGATTGTATTATCTTTTCTACGGATTTTGCAGGCAGTGACAAATCAGTAGATTTTAATCCATGATTTTTTCTTTGCTTTGGAATCAAGTGCTTTTTTGATATTTCAATCTTTTCTTCTGTAGAATATCCACTGAGTTGAATGATTTCCATCCTATCTCTAAGTGCAGGTTGGATTGTATTCAAAGAGTTTGCTGTCGCAATAAATAAGACCTTACTTAAATCATATTCTAACTCTAAGTAGTTATCATAAAAAGTTTCATTTTGCTCTGGATCGAGCACTTCTAATAGAGCTGATGATGGATCGCCTCTGAAGTCTTTACCAATCTTATCTATCTCATCAAGAATAAAAACAGGGTTAGATGTTTTTACCTTTTGCAGTGATTTGATAATTCTACCTGGCATTGCTCCTATATAAGTCTTTCTATGTCCTCGGATTTCACTTTCGTCATGTAATCCACCTAATGACATTCTTACAAACTTTCTATTTAGCGCATTTGCTATAGATTTTCCAAGACTAGTTTTACCTACACCAGGAGGGCCAACTAAACAAATTATTGGAGCTTTCATGTCACCTTTCAGCTTCAACACTGCTAAGTGCTCTAAGATTCTCTCTTTTATTTTATCAAGACCGTGATGATCAGCATCCAATACTTTTTTAACTTTCGTAAGATCAAAGTTATCTTCAGTGATATCGTCCCACGGAAGATCTAATAGAGTCTCGAGGTATGACAACGTAACAGAAAACTCAGCCATTTGAGGATTTATTCTCTTTGCTTTAGCAAGGTCCTTTTCGAAAGCTGCCTTAGTTGCCGCCGGCCACTTCTTTTTAGCAGCTCGTTCTTCTAATTGTTTGAGTTCTTCAGTTTGAGGGTTGTTTCCTAGTTCATCTTGAATCGTTTTTAATTGTTGATTTAAGAAATATTCCTTCTGTTGCTTGTCAATACCACCTCTGACTTTAGACTCAATTTTATCCTTGAGTTCTAATAACTGCAGCTCTTTTCCCATTTGAGTTAGAATGACCTTCGCTTTTTCACCGAGATCATTAATCTCTAAAATTTTTTGCTTCTCTTCTATCTTAAGATTTAGATTTGAGGATATAAACGACAAAAGAAAATTATCGTTCTTTATGTTCTGAAGCATCATCACCGCTTCTGTCGGAATTTGTGGGGAGAGTTCTATAATACTCTTAGCCAAATCTCTAATCGATGATATTGCTACTTTAAATTCTTCCACTTCCTTTACCTCACCGAGAGTAAGAGCTGTAATAGACACAGTCTGATAAGGTTCTGAAGAAACTATTTCATCTAGGTGAAATCTTTTCCTTCCTTGCAATATTGCAGTTGTATTCCCATCAGGCATCTTTATCACCTTAATAATCCTAGCAACGGTACCTATTTCAAAAAGGTCATCTTTAATTGGATCCTCTATACCAGTTTCTCGTTGAGCGATTACAGCTAATAACTTATCCTTTTTATCTGCAGCTTTCAGCGCTTTTAAAGACTGAGACCTACCTATTGTAATTGGAATTACTTGACCAGGAAATAATACTGTATTTCTCAATGCTAGTAATGGGATGTGATCTGGATAAGATTCCTTATCAATATTTTCATCATCAGAATCTGATACAGAAAATAATGGAACCATATCATCTTTTTGACCAATCGTCCTTCTTTTTAATTCATCAAACATCTATATATTTTTTCTACTCTCCATATCTACGATAGATATAAGCCGTTGTTTTAATTTCTAAGTATATATAGTCAACTATTATTCCACACCTAAATACAAGCATATTACTGTAATTTTGTCTATATTTTTAAATAATTAACGCCAAATAGTCAGACAAATCTTCTAAAAGGCGAAAGCTTATAAGTGAAGTGATTAAAAAACTAGTGTTAAACCCAAATTATGCAATGGAACTTCGTAATAGCCTGTCCCGACTTGGAGGACAAGGTTGAAAAAGACCAATAATATTAGTGGCTTTGCTAACTGAATCATAGCAACGCAATGGTGAAGGATGAACATCAAATGAAACGACTTATATTGCAGGTGTTTCGACATGTAATAGATTTTCTATTGCCTATTTCTGGTTAAAATGATTTATAAGTGCTTGAATTTCAAAATGAAGCTCTTTTGGAAATTCATAGCCATAGCTTACGAGGAGCTTTTTAGCTGTGAGTCTAGGAAAAAGCCGAAATATTGTCCTTCAATGACTTGGTAGATGAATTAAAATTATGTTCTTAAATCACTTCAATAAAAAAGCGCTACAAAATTAATTGTAGCGCATTTTATAAATTTTATGATTTCAATTGGAAAATAAAAAAGATTCTAAATTTTGACTCCCCTACCACAAGTGGATGGAGCATCCGCCAAAATTTTTCCAGTCTAAAGGTTTAAATTCATATCTTTTTTATGATCTCGACGCAAGCATCAAATATTTAATTATTAACTCCAGATCTTAATTATCTGCATACTTTGCTTGATATCCTTCAAAGTCAAAAATTAAACTGAATCTAAGAGTATTATCAAGTGGATTTCTTCTATTGTTTGTAGGTACTAAGTAGGATAAATTGATTCCAAAGATATTATATTGAATACCCAAACCGACTGTAAGGTATTGTCTATCTCCCTTATCTTGATGCTCCCAGTAGTAACCAGCTCTTACTGCAAATTGCTTGTCATACCAGTATTCCGTACCGAATGATATTGCCATCTCTTTAACCTCTTCACTAAATCCACCTTGTGCATCTGTAAATGAACCAAAGACACCCGAAAACAATGATTTTTCTCTATAATCCGCGATTCCATTTCCGTTTACATCATAATCAGGATTATCCGGAGTAGTACCATCAGCGGCCCTTATAGTCTTAGATTGCGGTGAAGGAACTAACAATTTATTCAATTCTAAATGGAATGACATTGAATTATACTTATCAAAATTCATCAATAATCCTGCTCCAAAACCTAAATTGGCAGGAAGAAAATCTTGCACATCAGCCTGATCCGTATAAGATACTTTAGATCCTAGATTAGTTATAGCTGCGCCATAAGTCCATTGACTATCGTATCCTCCTATATCTGATTTCTTTTTATAAGTAACTCCTATATCTGCAGCGAATGCATTTGCACTATTGATATTGATTCCGTTTACTTGTTGACCAGAAGCTAAATTAGAGTATACATACTTTGCGCTTAATGACGCAGATAAGTAATCTCCCAATTTTCTAGCATAAGCTACATTAAATTCTAATTCTCTAGGTTGTCCCAGCCCGATATTTATACCCTGCGCATCTGTAAAGTTTATTTCCCCTAATGAGAAGTATCTTAGACCGAAAGCAATAGTCGCTAATTTATCTAATTTTTTATATCCTGAAAAATGTAATAAGAAGACATCATTAAGATTCAACTCTCTTAACCAAGGGGTGTAAGTTAATGCCAAAGATGTAGATTTCTCTGCAAATGCAAGATTTGAGGCATTATAGTGTATAGAGTTCGCATCTGGCACAACTGTAATACCTACATCTCCCATTGCACCTCCTCTAGCGTCAGGAGCAATTCTCAAGAAAGGCATCGCAGTTAGTAATGTATTAGGGATACAATCTCCATTTGGGCCTACAACACAACCCATTACTGGATCAAACTGGGCCTTGACAGACGTACTTGCAAGAAATAAAACTGCAATTATCGTGGTAACTTGAATAAGTTTTTTCATTATTTTATTTGAATTGACAACCTACGTAACGAGGTAAATTTCCTATTTATTACGTTACTCGGTAGATTTCGAAATATATTTTTCTAAAAGTTTATTATGACTTGCGTTTTTAAAAATTTGCACACTAGTATATTTACTAAGAAACTAATAGCGCCACAAAAGTAATTATTTTGTTTGATCTAGAACACGATATTAAAAGGAAAATATTAAGCTAATATGTTATATAATATTTTACAAGATTACAAGCTTTTCAAAATTACTTTCTCTGTATTGGTTTAACTCTCTTGAAATGACCTTTATTTTATATAAATATAAGCCTTTAGCTATTCCTGCACCATAATCATCTTTAGCATCCCATTTTACATCATCTACCCTGTAACCACTCGAATATACATTCTGCTCAATAGTTTTTACAAGCTTTCCAGAGACAGTATATATATCAACAAGCACTTCTAAATCGGAGCCTACTAAGTCGTGCTCAAACATAAAGGATGTGTTACTTGTAAATGGATTTGGGTAATTATATACATTCCTTAACTCTTCTCCTTCTTGATCTACAACTGTAAATTCTATTCTACCTTCAGTACTATTATTTGAAACATCCCAAGCTTTTACAACTAGAGAGTGTTTACCTGGTTCAAGATCTTTTAGAGGAAATTGAACTTTCCCACTTGTATAATCATTCACGTTTGCTTCATAAAATTCATTTAGTATAAAAGTGTTTTTACTGTCTTCATCCAAAATTGCAGTTATATCATGACCAATACTTGTACCACTAACATTAATACCTAGGTCATCAATTAGATTTACTAAAAGGATTGGGTTTTCATCAGTTGTGCCGCCAAATACAAATTTCTCATCGTTCATAAACAATTCTAATTCTGGCCCAGTATTATCAACAATGGCATTAGGGTTTGTCCCTCCGACTACAATTTTATTGAAATTACCAGCCGCATCCCTTGTACCTCCATCATAAGCATAATAAGATATTCTCCCGTTTCCAAATTCGTAATTAATATCTTGTGGCATCACAAATGTGAATTCAAACTCACCATTTGTCACACTTGCAGAACCTTTAAAGAGTATATTTCTATACACCCCAAATTTTTTCACGCTACTCTTAGAATCATTCGCTAATGTTTCTAAAGTCGATTCTTTGTCGAATATAGTTGGATAAACAAGACCATTAAAATCTGAGATAATGTCGCCATTTTCATTAGTAACCATGCCTTTAATAGTTACAATATCTAATGCGCTCAAGGTATCAATTTCTGAGACACTAATGCCATTCACTTCTGTCGTTCTAACATCAAATCTAGGTACAGCAATTCTCTGAGATGGATCTCCTATAAGAGCAAATTTTCTATCATTGGTAACATTTGATGGATTAGTGGTATTATTTTTTGCAGTTGTCATAATTCCACCTATTGTCTGAGGCTTGCCATCTATTTTCTTAAAGACTTGATCATAGACCGCCCTTGCTAATCTTTCATTGGCGCTTGCATAAACAGCTCTAACTGTAGTAAATAAAGCAACTGC
>Ga0209187_1002352_pt1 | contig 18201 bp, 10 predicted proteins | sample BantaG_FD_187430 | JGI IMG/M metagenome (GOLD analysis project Ga0209187, IMG submission 187430) | Marine algal microbial communities from Bantry Bay, Ireland - BantryBay_4 metaG (SPAdes) (version 2) | ecosystem: Host-associated > Algae > Red algae > Unclassified | place: Bantry Bay, Ireland...
TATTGTTTTAAAAATAAATCATATCTTTCCGAAGCCGTCAGTTGCAATTGATTCAAAATCCGCTTATGCAAACTAACCATGTGGCGTTCTAAAAGATGTCTCTGAAAAGGCTCGTATTCGGGGAATAGGGTGAGTATATCATCCAATTTTTTGGTATCAAATTCAATGACGGTGGATTCTTTGAGACATTCTACCGTCAGGGTTGCGGATTCATTATTGTGAATGGCGATGTAGTCACTTATCCACCAGTTTTTAATGGCAAATTGCAGGGTATGCTCTTTGCCATTTCTGTCGATACAGTATGACCTCAAACAGCCGTCTGTCACAAAATATATTTTGTTTACGCGCTGTCCCTGACGGATTAAGACCGCCCCTTTAGCAAAGGTTTCTTTATTTGAAATAGAAAAAAGATATTCTTCAGCTTCTAAACTGAGTTGAATCTTGCTTTTTATTTTTTTAATTAATTCTTTCAATTTCTTGATGTGTTTAGTTGCTTGGCATCTTGTACCGCATGGAGTCTTATTTATTGTTTTTTCGTTCCTTAGTAGTAAGTCAAACTAATTATGATAAGTTCATTTGGCGAAATTTGTCCGATTACTTTGTTGGAGAACATCCAGCGTAGCTACGGCTATGCTGAATAACCTCCGCCTCGTACTCGAAAAAATTTCACTCAAAGCAACATATCATAATTAGATTGACTTACTACTTAGTTCTACATTAAGACTCTAAAAGAACTTGATTATCAGTTATTTATGTGTGTTTTAGTTGATTTCATCATACTACTATACATGAACCCCAAAAACAGAACGTCTTGCTGAACTTGTTTCAGCATCTCCCGAGCGACAAGCACGATTTTGAATGTGAGCTTCAATTTTGTATTTCATTGCAAATCAACAAATTGTAGCCTTTGTCATCAGCGGTTTTCCATCGTCCGGGAGATGCTGAAATAAATTCAGCAAGACGGCTTTTCTTGGTATTTTTGGCTCATGTATAGTAGTGTGTGATTTCATTTAAATGTAAAATAAATACATTTGAATAATTTAAATTTAAAATACACACTATACGAATTGGTTAGTTTTTGTAGTCATCTTATTATTAAAAAATAACATTTAAATCGCACTGATATAACTCTCTGAAGGTCAGTAAATCAAGAGTCTTAATGTAGAATTAGTGAAAGAAGTTAAATAAATTCGACTGTTATACTTGTTCTTTTCACTTACATCCTTCTATGACATTATTCATTGAGAGGCTTGCGGTGGATCAGATAGATTTACCGCAGCCCTATTGATTTAAACTAGTATTTCCGCTCTTTTTTCTTCAAAAAAGAATTGTTCTTTATGTGATAATGGTTCTAAGTCAGTTAGCCAGATTGCCTCTGGATTAAACTTTGCAAAAAAGGGCTTACCTACCCAATTTGGATTTCTCCCTTGGATAAATCTTAGGACAAATACCTTTTGGTAATTTATTTCATTCACGCCCAAAATTTGCACTTTACCGGGATTGGCAGACATGCTCGGACCTCTGACCGTTCGGGCAATTCCACTGACTTTACTATATGCCTTTTTGTATATCTTCCAAGCCTCTTCTAAAGTAACGGCAAAATAATCTTGCGCGCCCGTATCTCGCGCAACAAACATGTAATAAGGAATGCACCCAAGTCTGACTTGGAGCTTCCACATTTCTGCCCAATCCTCTGCGTTTTTATTGATATGATTCATAATGGGTGATTGTGTCCTGATAACTGCGCCTGTATTTAAGATGTTTTTTATAGCTATTTGTACTGCATTTGTTTTCAACTCGTTGGGGTGATTAAAATGCGCCATAAAAGCAAGTTGTATTCCTTTACTTCTTATTTTTTCAAATAGTTGAAGCAATTCTTCGGTATCCTTATCATCAATAAATTTGTAGGGCCAATAGCCCAAAGCCTTCGTCCCGATTCTTATAGTTTGTAAGTTTGGAATATCGGAGGACAGTAGCGGTTCAATGTATTCTTTTAGCTTTTTGGCAGACATGACCATTGGGTCGCCGCCCGTAAAAAGTACATCTGTTACCTCCGGGTGGTTTTGCAAATATTCTACCAAGAGGTCGGTTTCTTTCATGGCAAATTTTAATTCATCAATACCAACAAATTGGGGCCAACGAAAACAAAAAGTACAATAAGCATGGCAGGTTTGACTATTGCTGGGAAAAAACAAAACGGTTTCTCTATATTTATGTTGAATACCTGTTAATTTTTGGTCATTCAGAACGGGAATATTACTTTTTTGACCGGCAGGGTTGGGGTTTAATTCGTAGCGTATCTTATTGGCGATTAGTTTTAGTTCGGGTTTGGAATAATCTTTTGCCAGCGCATTTCGCATTTCTTCATAATGGCTGCTGGAGAGCATTTCTTTTTGAGGGAATGTTAGTTGGAATATTGGGTCGTCAGGAATATTATTCCAATTGATTAACTCATCAACCACGTAATTATTTACTTTAAAGGGTAAAACATTTCCTACTACTTCAATCGCCTCTATTTGTTCGGGTGTTAGACTTGATTTGATTTGAGAAATTTGTGAAAAGTTTTTGAGGGTGTACACTTTGTACTTCTTTTTTGATATAGCCATAAAGATTTCAATTATTAAAAAATAAAATTATCATGGTCAAGTTAATCATTTATCCAACTTAAACAAGTTAATTGACTTCTATATTTATTATAGTTTCCATAACAGATGTTTTATAAATAGTTAAATTTATCATTTAATTTTTAATAAATATTTTTTTTGCTATAAAAAACTAAAAATTATAGCTGGTAGTCGTATCAATTATCAGCTTTAAGTACTTATTTTTTAGCAATTTGACTTACTACTAAGATAGGAAGCAATCATATATTGTGGCACACGCTGTACAATTTCGGGCTACCCGTCTAATGTTGGACACTTTGACAATCAGTGAGTTATAAAGGTGTTGAAATTCAAGCGACTGTAACAACTGCGGACTGCCGACTGACAGCCCAATTTCGGGATATTCTTCAAGAAAAAGCAAGTATCGCTCACGCGCAGATAGCGAATAATTCCGCTGTGGAGTACCTGCAAATCGTTGTAGGAGAGTTGGATGACTTCGGTATTTTCGAGACATTGAACATTAAAATCAGCAGGAGCCTGTGTAATAAAGCTACCCAAATCACCAACCCATCAATTTTCAATACCAAAAGCGATAATATGTTCATTACCATTATCATTCAAGCAAAAAGTCCTGACTTTGCCCGAAACAACAAATGTATTATATCGACATATATCACCGCCTTGCGGGGTGCAGGACAAATTTTAATTTTATTTTGAAATGCCACTGTACTGACGACTTTAGCCGTCAAGAGCTTCGTTGTTCTGCGACGGCTAAAGTCGTCGGTACGAGGCAGACTAAAAATTTGTCCTGCACCCGCCTTGCGCGATGTATTGTCCTTTTAGATATTTTCTGCGTTTGAGTTTGGGCATTAAAACGGTTTCTTCGTCTTCCGTTAGGTCAATGTAGCGTTTTAGATATTGTGAAAAATCGGTCATGTTTATCATTTACGATAAAATAGGAAATTAGCCTGGTTTTTACAACTGAAAAATGAAATGACTGTACCCCAAAATTATAAACCCGACTCATATCGAAATATGAGTCGGGTTTTATTTTAATTTCGCGATTCCTTTAGAGCATGTTTAAATGGCTACAAAAGCTGCTGCTATGGCTGCGCCTCCGGAGATTACGATGGTCGCTACGAGCCACCAAGCGGCTGATATAGCAGATTTTCGGGCGTGCTCGGCTTGAATAACGGCTTTTCTTTCCATATTTTTGACAGTTTTTCTTGCAGTATCTTCGATGCTTTGTATTTGCTTGGCTACTTCATTTCGAGCATCTTCTACACTCTGAACTACTTTGTCCAAATAAGCGCTGCTGACCATTCCTGTGTTGGTGATGGCAGTAGTCACGGTATTTCTATCAAACGTACTCAGTCTTCTTTTTATAATGTCCAGGCTCTCGGAGGAGTTATTGATAGCCTTAGAAAAGTTGTCTTTTAGATATGTATAATCCAAGTCTAAATTGCTTGCACCATTTATAAAATTGTTGACATTTTCTTTAAAGCGATTTACCAAATCATCTGTGGAGAAATCAAATTCTACATTACTCAATTTTTCTTTTGCCTGATTCAATGCACTTTCTGCTTGCGCTGCATAAATACTTATTTGAGATTTATCAAGCGAGCTATTTTTTTCCAACGACTTGGTGATAGCATCTCGGTCAAGCTCATTCATTTTTTCTCGCAAGCCTTTCACCGTTTTTGAAGAATCATCCAAAATTTCATCCAATTCCTTTTTCATCTCTCCTGATTCCATTTTTTCAGGAGTAGCACTCTGAAAAAAGTTTTGAACTTTAGTCGTATATCCATTTATTTTTTCTTGATCAATGGAACTACTTATTGCTTTTTGGAAGCCTGCTGTACTAAAATCCGTGTTGTTATAAAAGGATTTAGCTTCTGTTAATAGATTATCAAGTTGCTTTATTCTTTGCTTCCCTTGCTCGGTTAGTTTGCTTGTATCCGTTGTAATAGCCGTTTGAATAATGCCCTGAATAGCAGTCCACTTTGCCATTTTATCTTCCTCTGCCTGATTAGTATTGTCAGAAATAGAGAAGGAAGAACCCTGAAAATTAGGCGAAGCGGCAGCAGCTATTTCTTTCAGATCATTCCTCAGAGTATCATACTCAGGCATCTTGTTTTGTATCTGCTCAAAATATTTATCTAAGGTGTTTACAATACTATCGGTATCAAAAGTCGAACTCATCTCTTGTCGAACTTTTTCGATAGTGCTATCGGCTATATTCTGTATTTGACGCTGTGGTGAAGGCATGACTAAAGACTGAATAGAATTTTTTGTAGACCTCAATCCAGCAACAGCAGTATTAATCAAACCACCAATAAGCGTTCCCAACATACGGCTCTCCAGATAAAAAAGCAGCATAAAAAAGGCAGCCCAAATCACTAAAGCCAACGTAATATTTACCATCGTGTCGGTGATAGGGGTCAGCATTAGGGCGAGTGCTGTACCTGCAAAAAGCGCAGGAGCTACCGTCAGAATATTCCAAAGACCCAGCGCAGAAGTAATTTTTACACCTGTAGAAATACCTGAATTATAATCGTAGTTATTGTCCTCGTCGTCGTCATCATCGTCGTCATTACCGTATTTGCTTTCGACCCATTTATCTTTCAGGTTGCTCGTCGAAGTGACCCCAAGGGCAACAGAGAGTGCAGTCAATAAAAATTGAAATCCAAACGCCAACAATACTCCCGAAAGTATGGTGATCAGAAAATTAGGTAATAAATTGAGTTCAGTAAATTGTGTAGTATTTTGAGCTGAAAGTGTGGTGGAACATAATAAAAATGCTAAAATTAATTTAGTTATAAATTTCATAAAATGATTGGTTGTGTTGTGAATGATTAGTAAATAAATAAGATGATTATTGATTATATTTTAATAAGTAAAAAATAAATATATTAAAATATCTAATTTATTTTTTACTTACTTCTTTCACTTAAAAGAATAGTCAAAACTGACTGTCTGTTTTTCAGTTGTCAAAAGTCCAAAATATATTGGGATGAATTATTGATTTGAAATAAAACCTTGAAACTGTGTCTTAAAAATTACTTTTAATAAAAAATCTGGTTCTTTGACAATTTTGGCATTTGGAATAAAATTAAAGGTTTGTGCTTTGCGTGTTCCTCCCCCAGCCCCCTCCAAAGGGGGAGATTCTTCGCCTCGCGAAGAACTTACTCGCGTTAGTCTCCCCCTTTGAGGGGGCTGGGGGGAGAAATAGCGTGAAAAACTAATGTTCAAGAATTTTCTAAAATCAGCATAGATGCGCTAATTTCTCTTTTTGCAAAAATTGTCAAAGAACCAAAAATCTTTACGACTATTAAAAGTGTAACAACCTCAATATGTTCGCCAAATAGAAATTTCAGCATTGAATCAAAATTATTTCAGCAAAAATTATTTTGTAAATAATTGAAATTAATTTAATTATAAATTACGTTTGTGGGTTAATTATCAATTTTCAATTTGGCGAAGACATTGAATCTGTATAACTATTTTGATTGTCAAGTGAAGACTTTTGTGAAATAATTAAAACTTTCTTTAGAGCTTATATCAGAATATTTAATTATATCGAAACACAAAGTTACATACATTATAATATATAAAAAGCAAATTTGTTCAAATTAATTTAATTATTTCAAAAATAAATAAAAGTTAACACCAGTTAGTGTTATTCATTTAAAGCTTAATTTTTCTATATTCCTCTGACAATGAACAAATTATCCATTCTCAATTCTCAACTATTTGGAAACAATCATACGCTTTGTCACGACAGCATTGCCTTGACCGATAGCATAAAAGTACATTCCTGAACCCAAGTTTGAACCATCATATTGAACGATGTTTTCACCTGCTGAAAGCGTCAATACTTCGCTGTACACCAACTCACCAATCAAGCTATATACTTTAAAATCGAAAGCACCTGACTCTTTAGAATCGACAGTGATATTGGTGATAGCGTTGAATGGATTGGGTGCATTTTGCTGTACGCCAAGTACGTTTGCAGGTACGTCATTTACACTAACAAGGCAAGCGGCTTCACTTGAACTTGCGGCATGTACAACGATTTTGTATTCGCCAGGAAAGATTTCAGTCGCATCGCCCGCTTGTGCAGGAAAATTGATAGGAACATCCAAATCTGCAAGATAATATATAGATGCTGTGGTTTCCACAATGGGCAAAAAGTCACCTGCTGTTGTAGGTGTACCACTAAAAACTACACAACCGATCGTGTTTTGCAGGAAAATACAATCCGGAGGGTCGCAAGCATAAGTGATGCCTATGGGCAAGTCTGTAATATCATCAACCGTAATAGACAATAATTCAGCATCAATCATCGTACCGTTGTTGAATACAGCATAAAGTGAATCCGGCACTACCGCAGTAAATAATTGTTCGTAAGCCATACCAACACAACCCGAATTGAGTGAAGAAGTTGGGCTACCAATTAAGTCAGGTAAAGGATATACGCCCACAGTAGAGTCGGCAAGCATTGGGTCTGGGTTACAGTTTTGAGCTTGTAGGCTCGTAAAACTGACAGCGAATACTAAGGCAAATGTTGCAAGTAGTAATTTTTTCATATTTATTCTTTAAAATTTAAAAAACGATTTAGGGATGAAAAGATAATAACACTATGTCTTTACAGCATTATTTTTTCTTTATACGAGGCAAACTTGACGCGAATAACGGTCCCGATAGCTATCGGGATTAAGTAATATTTGGTAAAGTACAAAGGATAAACAACAAGTCAAGATGTAATGTTTATTGTTTTTCATCCCTAATAGCTCTTTTTTAGAGTCTTAATTCACATTTCGTGTAAATCATATTTAAATAAAAGTAATATTAAAAATATACCCAAACTTTGTGTGGTTCTTGAGGTTTAATTCAAATATTATTTGTTTCCACCTTAACGTATTAGTATCAATCCATTGGCTAATTCGAACTACGACATGTTGAGTTTCCATCTTGGTGTTCGGATAAGACTTGGCGATAAACGTGAACGAGTCCGTGAGAAAAAGGAAAGAAGAGAAAAAGAAAAGACTGCGAATGTGCCGACTGCCCGACTCGACGCAACCGCCCGATTATTGACCTCTTGTTCGATGACTGGGGCGGTCCAACTATCTGAACACCAAGACCTGCTGAATGTTCAACGGATGGTTCACCTTCGCGACCACGTCCACCGAAAAGTTCACGTAACAATGATGACGATATACGTAACAATGGGGCGGACACCTCTAACGAAGGCGAAAATCCTAATGAATGTTCACCAAATTACGGACCATCTCAGCCTAATCCGAAACAATCAGACATAAAACCAAGACAATCAAAGCAACAAAACGACAATTGACTTGTTGGTGATTAGCCCGGCTATTTTTATCATGTAAATCGAAGACTCTTTTAAATACGTGGCTGTCACCAACAAGTCAAAATTTACAAAACATAAAGATTATTTATCTTTACCTTTGGTGTTTTGCAAGGGAAGAGGTAGATTATTTTTTTCCTCTTCCCTAATCTCAGGCGAACAATACAAAGCTATGTTCATTTATCCAAGCCCGTTCACGCATACTGTGTCGAACGGGCTACCTTTTTATAAAAAAGGGCTATTCCGAAAATCGAAATAGCCCATTTTATCTTTTGTTAATAAATGCTTGACTGACTACTAAGTAGTCAGTCAAGCTAATACTGTCGGGTAATTTGGCGAAATTTGCCCGATTACTTCGTTGGAGAACATCAGCCGTAGCGTAGGCTATGGCTAATGCTCTCCGCCTCGCACTCGACCAAATTTCACTCAAATTAACTCGACATTATCAACTTGACTGACTACTAAGCGATGTGTTTGAATTCCCTAATTCGCTGAAAGCGAATTGATTATTGAGTTTGAACTTGACGCTTGAATTTGTACTTGCACTTACTTTGCTGCTGCATATCGCTTGCTTACTTCTTCCCAATTAATGACATTAAAAAATGCACCGACGTAATCAGGACGGCGATTTTGGTAATTGAGATAGTAAGCGTGTTCCCATACATCCAATCCAAGAATTGGCGTACCTTTTTCTTCGGCAATATCCATCAAAGGATTGTCTTGATTTGGTGTAGAAGTGACTGCAAGTGAGCCATCTGCCTTCACAATCAGCCAAGCCCAACCTGAGCCAAAGCGCGTCTTAGCGGCACTGCTGAATGCTTCTTTGAAACCATCAAAAGATCCGAAAGCTTTGTTAATTGCATCGCTGATATCGCCAGAAGGTGCGCCTCCACCTTTGGGAGACATGACACTCCAAAATAAGCTGTGGTTGTAGAAACCGCCACCATTGTTGCGTACTCCGCCGGAGTGTTTGGATACATTTGCTAAAATATCTTCAATAGATTTGTCACTCAAATCACTACCGTCAATAGCGGCATTGAGTTTATTGGTATATCCGTTGTGATGCTTGCCATGATGAATTTGCATTGTTTTTTCATCTATGTGAGGTTCAAGTGCATTATGTGCATAAGGCAAGTCCGGTAATTTAAAAGCCATAGTATTCTCTGTTTTTGTATTAAATATTAATTAAATTTTGTATTAAATATTAATTAAATGATAAACTTGTCAATAGTTCAACAGCAACAAAGGTAAGAAGTTTTGAAAATTATCTAACTTCATACAATGACTTTTTTGAATAGAAGAAATGATAATGTAAAAACAGGCAACTATTGATTGACAATTTCGTATTTTATATTGGGGACACATTCTTCTAATTTCTGATTTATTATCAAAATCTAAGTTAGTATTCTGTAATGTCTAACACGTAAGTTATGATAAGCATTTGTAATTTATTGATTAGCAGCCACATAAAGTGGTTTTGTTTGGTGTCGTTAGTTTTTTTAACCGTATCAAACAGCTATTCAAAAGACTTTCCTTATATCCGGTTTAAAAATTTTACTTATGAAAATGGTTTACCGGAGAATATGGTTTACGATATTGTAAAAGATACGAGCGGTTTTGTGTGGATAGGTTCTTCCAATGGACTTTTTCGTTATGACGGGATGGATTTTAAGACATTTTATCACGATGAGAATAACGAAAACACTCCAGCAGGCAATCAGATTGAATGTGTGTTGATAGACAGCGAAAATTACCTTTGGGTAGGCACGCGAGAAAATGGTGTGAGTCGTTATGATATTGAAAAGTCGATATTTACTAACTATTCACATGAAAAAAATAATCCGAATAGCTTGACTAACAGAGAGGTACTCTGTTTAATGGAGGATAGTAAAGGGCGAATATGGATAGGTACAGAAAACGGACTGAATGTATTGGATAAGAAGAGAGAACATATAACACGATTTTTTCATGATGAAAAAGATAGTACTTCTTTGAGTGCACCTGCGGTTTTATCTTTGATGGAAGATAGTCAGGGACGTATCTGGACAGGAACTTGGGGAGGAGGACTTAACTTGTTATTACCAGAAGGAGATGATATTAAAAATACAACTTTCAGGCGTTTTACACATGACCCTTTGAAAAAAGAGACTTTAAGTAATGACAATGTTTGGTCCTTGTTTGAAGATAGCCAGCAACGGATTTGGATAGGGACTTTCGGTGGTGGGCTTAACTTGATGATTCCTGACCTGATACACGAAGGTCTGGTCGATTTTTCTCCTCAATTTATTTCGTTTCAAAAGAATCCGCAAAGTGATAATACCATTTGCGGTAGTCAGATTTACAGTATAAATGAGGATGAGTCCGGCTTTTTATGGATTGGAACCGGATCGGGATTAAGTATAGTGGATTCGGAGGTGATGGGGGAGACAAAGTTTATTGATGCGAATGTATCCGGCACAATTCCTACACTGAATTTTAAGTCTTATTATCATTCTGCTTACAATACATCATTGACCAATAATTTGGTGAGAAATGTATTTATAGATGATGAGAAATGTGTTTGGTTAAGCACTTTTGCAGGAATAAGCCAGTACGATGGTCAGGGTATCAGATTCAAAGCGATGATGACAGCAGAAGAAGTGAATGACAATATCGGCATCAGTTCATTAATAGTAGAAACACCCGAACTACACTGGGTGGCAAGCTGGGACTTCGGCTTAATTAAGTATAATCCCAAAACTGGAGATCAACAAGTATTTGGAGCAAATCCTGATAATCTCAAAGCACTGGTCAGTAATGAAATTATAAGACTTTACAGACATCGGTCGGGAGATATATGGATAGGTACTGATTTGGGTTATTCCGTTTTTGATATTGAAACAGAAACTTTCAGCAATTTTGCCCCCCAAGATAAGGCTGGTGAAATCAGAGACCTCAGAGTGAGTAGCTTTTACAGAGACTCAAAAGAACGTCTGTGGATGGGAACAGGCAGTGGTTTGGTAAGAATTTATGAAGATGAGTCGTCTGCCAGATACGAACTCATACAAGCTAAAGATGTAACCAATCCTGATTCGCTTATCGCCTTTGAAGCGACTAATATTGTTGAAGATACCTACGGCAATATTTGGACGACCTCATGGAACGGCTTAAACAAAATGAGTACCAACACAGATGGAGAATTTGAACTGACTTGTTATAATCATGATAGTGAAAATCCTAACTCCATAGCCTCCGACAGAGTGACGTATATATTGGCACAAGGAGATGATTTTTGGGTAGGCACGGAAAGCGGATTATCTCATTATATACATGAGCAAGATAAGTTTATAAATTATGGAATAGAGCAAGGCTTGGATATGGTGAATATGGCTTCCCTACAGATAGATGATGAAGGTAAAATATGGGGAGCTACAAGGCAAGGTCTGTTTTCTTTCAATCCTGAAAACGGAAAAATTCGACAATTTTTCAAAGACGACGGTTTGCAGAGTAATACATTTACTTTTTTATCTACTTATAAAGATGAGGAGGGTAATTTATATTTTGGAGGCAATGCCGGCTATACTCAATTTCATCCGAAGGATGTACAACAAAATGAAAGTATTCCACCGATTGCGATTACTGGCTTTCAAATATTCAACAAAGAAAAAAACTTCGATAAACCCATCAATACACTTGATGAAATCGAATTATCACACACACAAAACTACTTTACTATACGATTTTCTGCACTCAATTACATCCAATCTAATCGAAATCAATATGCTTATATGCTAGAAGGCTTTGATGAAGACTGGATACAATCCGGAAAAAGAAATTTTGCCAGCTACACCAACCTCAACGGTGGGACATACACATTTCGTGTAAAAGGTAGTAATAATGATGGTGTTTGGAATAAAGAAGGTACATCCATAAAAATCAAAGTCATACCGCCATTCTACTGGACTTGGTGGTTTTGGGCAATTGTAGTGGCATCAGCACTTGTACTCATTTATCTTTTCAGTCGTTTTCGGAACAAAGCCTTGCGTGAGAGAAGCCGTGAACTCGAAGCCTATAATGCCAAACTCAATAGAGAAATTGAGGTTCGCCAACACACCGAAAACATCCTCCGAGAACGCGAACAAAAACTCACCGAAGCCGAAAAACAACTCGAAGAAACCATACAAGAACTCCAACGCTCCAATCAAGAACTCGAACAATTTGCCTACATCGCTTCCCACGACTTGCAAGAACCACTACGTATGGTCGGTAGCTTTGTACAACTTATTGGCAGAAAATACTCGGATAAAATCGACGATTCAGGTAGAGAATACATCGCCTTTGCCATAGATGGAGTCAACCGGATGTCAGAACTTATCAAAGGCTTATTGAGTTTCTCCAGAGTCGGGAGACAAAATGCCAACTTCGAAATATCTGACCTCAACACAATCGTAGAAAAAAAGATGCTTGACATCAGAAATTACACCATAGAACGCAAAGCTGAAGTTCATACCAACACACTACCCACGCAAGTATTTTGCGACTCCACACAAATTGGTGCTATCTTTTACAACCTCATCGTCAATGCTATCAAATTCAATAAAAAAGAAAAGCCCACCGTAGATGTTCGCCTTGCAAACGAAAACCAAGACGAATACCTATTTTCTGTAAAAGATAATGGTATAGGGATCAGTCAAGATTACAAAGAGCGGGTTTTTGAAATCTTCAAGCGCCTTAATTCAAATGATGAATTCAAAGGAAGCGGCATCGGACTTGCATTATGTAAACGCATTATAGATAATCACCAAGGAGAAATTTGGTTTGAATCCGAAGAAGGACAAGGCACAACATTCTTTTTTACCATCAGCAAAAAATTAGATACCAATTCACCCCAAATATACCAACAAAAAAAATTAAAAACAGTGGCTTGAATGAGTGATTAGTTTATAGATTTATCACTTGATAAATTCCTAAACTAATCACTCATTTTTGAATCTATTAATACCTTTTCTCGTACAAATCCCTACCTAATATATTTTCCCACATCATACCCTACCTTATACAACCATATCGTCAAATAATAATTTGGACAAAGCGCGTTTTGCGAAAACATGATCATAGAAAGTTAATGAAATCTTAAAAGAACTCTATTTAGAAGTAATCTAAATACAATTCAATAGCCTTTTACGATTGTAAAAAATCTATTTGAATTGTATTTTTGCGCTGAATTCAGCAGGGAGATACCTTGCTACGTGATATAAAGACAACTAAAATGATATACAGACGATTGAATATCAAATATTTAGCAACCTTAGCGTTGTTGTTTTGTTCCCTTCTTTCCTTCGCAGCACCCAATCCGAATAACGGTAAATCCTTATTCAGGGCTAAATGTGCAACCTGCCACAATGGAAACATGAAGGCAGACATGACCGGTCCGGCACTCGGAGGCGTACAAGAACGTTGGGAAGGCAAAGAAGAAGAATTATATAATTGGATTCGCAATTCGCAGCAAGTCATTGCTTCGGGCGACCCCTATGCCGTCAAGCTCTTTAACGACTGGAACAAGTCTGTCATGCAAGCCTTTCCCGAACTCACCAACGAAAATATTGATGACATCCTTTTATATGTCAATAATATGTACAGTGCAGGTTGTGCCGAACCGCCTTGTCAGGAAGATTTTATTCCCACAGGTGGAGTTGAAGAAGAATCCGGCTTCAACTGGCTCTACGCCTTACTCTTTGGTATCTTGGCTTTATTGGCATTAGCACTTGTCCGTATCACCTCCAACCTCAATCACCTTGCAGATGTAAAAGCCGGAGGTGGCGCAGCACGCCGTACCTTATTAGATATATTGACCAGCAAAGGCATCGTAACCTTTGTTATTTTTGTAGCAGTTGTTATCGGTGGTTTCACCACTGTCAATAATGCGATTAACTTTGGTCGCCAACAAGACTACGCGCCTGTACAGCCTATCAAATTCTCTCACGAAACACACGCAGGTATCAACAAAATTGATTGTCAATACTGCCACGATGGCGCAAGACGAAGCAAACACGCCGTCATTCCTGCCGTCAATACATGTATGAACTGCCACAAAGCCATCAACAACGGTTCTAAGTATGGCAAAACAGAAATTTCAAAAATATACGCAGCATCCGGCTTCGACCCCGTCGGCAAGAAATACTACGACGACTACGCCAACATGAATAAAGACACCCTCGTCGAAAACATGAGAAACTGGTTGGCATTAGAATATAAGAAAGACGAGAAGCTCAAAGAAAAAGACTATATGGGCAAAGTCAATGAGAAACTTGACGAAATCACACCTTATATACAAGCACCAATGGAGTGGGTACGTATTCACAACTTACCCGACCACGTTTACTTCAATCACGCACAGCACGTAGTCGCGGGTGGTGTCGAATGTCAGACCTGTCATGGTGCTGTCGAAGAAATGGAAACCATGAAACAGTACGCACCCCTTTCAATGGGTTGGTGTATCAACTGTCACCGCGAAACAGAAGTCCAATTTGCTAACAACCCATATTACGACACATACAGCAAATACCACGACGACCTCAAAGCAGGAACGATGGATAAAGTCACCGTAGAAGACATCGGTGGTTTGGAATGTCAGAAATGTCACTACTAATAAGTAGCGAGTGACGAGTAGCGAGTTCAGTTTTTTTTAATTTAAAATATAAAAGTGTCGATAGAACGCGAGTAATAGATAAGTATATTTTTTATTTTTAATAAATTGAAAATTAGATAAAATACAATTCAAAATTAAGTTTTTGATAAATATAAATTTCCCAAAACACATTTTAAATGAATGATAAATGAATTTGACTTCATTCAAAATTCATTCACTCATTCATTCAAAATTCATTCATTAGTATTCGATGAAAAATAATAATAAAGTTTGGGCAAGCGTTGCTGAAATCAACAACGACGCTGAATTTAAAAAAACGCAAGAGCAGGAGTTTGTTGACAAGTCACTCATGGAAGGGCTTGCCGATGAAAAAGGCTTACAAAGCACCACTGCCAACCGTCGCGACTTCCTCAAATATCTTGGTTTTGGACTTGGTGCAGCTACCGTAGCGGCAAGTTGTGATATACCCGTCAAAAAGGCGATACCTTACACCGTCAAGCCTGACGCAATAGTTCCGGGAGTGGCTACCTACTACGCGAGTTCTATTGTCAAAGGCGGTGATTACTGTCCCGTCTTGGTCAAAACCCGCGAAGGTCGTCCTATCAAAATCGAAGGAAATGCCCTCTCAAGCATGACCGCCGGAGGTACGAGCGCACGCGCCCAAGCTGCCGTATTGGAACTCTACGATACCAACCGAATCAAAGCACCGCGAGGCAAAGAAGCCATGTCGTGGGCAGATGTGGACAAAGCCATTACCAACAAACTCAATCCTTCCTCCAATATTCGCATTATCAGCAACACGCTGATGAGCCCTTCCACGAAGGCAGCTATCGAAGCATTCAAATCAAAATATCCGAATACACAACACATTCAATACGACGCGGTGTCCTCCTCTGCCATGTTGGATGCCAATGAAGCGTCTTTTGGAAAACGTGTGATTCCGGGTTACGATTTTAGCAAAGCAAATATTATCGTTAGTTTCGATGCTGATTTTCTCGGCACTTGGATTTCACCAATAGAATATTCAAAAGACTACGCAAAAAATCGCACAATCAATAAGATAGACGGAGCGACCATGTCGCGTCATTACCAGTTTGAAAACGGGATGTCGCTTACAGGTTCTAATGCAGACAATCGTATCTTGATTCGTCCGTCAGAACGTGGTGCAGCTATCGTGGCATTGGCAAATGCTTTAAGCATTTCCGGTGGTTCTACGAGCGGTTTAAATAAAAAAGCACAAAAAGCCATTACTCAAATTGCGAAAGAATTACAAGCCAATGCAGGTGGTTCAATCGTTGTATGTGGTTCAAATGATATTAACGAGCAAATCTTGATTAATAAGGTCAATGAGTCGCTCGGCAATTATGGCTCTACTATCGACCTTACCAATTATTCTAACCAAAGACAAGGTGACGATAAAGCCATTTATAATTTTGTAAATGGGAATGACCGCGCTGATGCGGTATTCATTCTTGGTGCAAATCCCGCTTTTGATCTACCTTATGCAGATAAATTTGCTACCAAATTAAAAGCAACACCTCTTAGCATTTCTTTCAACGGAACGGAAGACGAAACCACCTCGCTTTGTCAGTACGCCTGTCCTGACCACCACATCCTCGAATCATGGGGCGATGTAGAACCAAAGGCAGGTCAGTATTCACTCATTCAACCGACCATTTCACCATTATTTGATACAAGAGCAGTAGGAGAGACCTTATTAGCATGGGCAGATAGTGAAAAATTGGATAAGACTGCGGAGCAGCCTTATTATGAATTTTTAAAAAAACAATGGGAAGAAAATATTTTTGCTAAAAAAGGTGGATTTGCCCGTTTTCAAAATTTTTGGGATAGCGCATTGCACGATGGCATAGTAGAATTAGAACCTGAAACGGGAGGTGGAAGCGTCTCTTTTGCGGGTGATATTGCTGCCGCTGCCTCAACTTTAAATAAGCCGAAATCATCGGGTATTGAGATTAGCATACAAGAATCTATAGGTATTGGTGCAGGTCAGTACGCGAACAACCCTTGGTTGCTCGAAATGGCTGACCCTGTAACACGTATGGTTTGGGAAAATGTGGTTTGTGTACCTGTCAAATTTGACGGCATCAACAGATACATTGGAGGCTTTGACGGCATCAAATTGGATACAGGCGACTTAGTCGATGTGACGATTAATGGTAAAGTGAGCCGTCTGCCTGTTGTTCTCCAATTTGGTCAAATGCCAAATACGGCTACTGTCCAACTCGGATGGGGACGTACCAAAGCGGGCGCAGGTAGCGGATACGGTGCGGATTTGTACCCAAGCCTTCGTGCAGACAAAAGCGGTCATACACAATATAGTGGCAGCGCTACTATATCGGCATCTATGGGGCGCGATAAAAACTTTGCTTGTGTGCAGTTGCACCATACAATGGGTATCACAGGACCGGGCGAAGAAGAGAATGGCGAAATCATCAATGTAGATGAAAAAGTATTGGGATACAAAGGTTTTCAAGGTTCATTGACCGAGCGTTCTGTCATCAACCAAACCAACCTTTCTGACCTCAAAACCTTCATCGGTGACGACCCGCACGATGGCGAAGTCAAAGTAAAAGGTTTGCTCGACAAACGTCACTACTTTGAGCATTTGAATGAACAAACACTTTATCCTTACAAAGAATATCAAGAAAAATACTATAATCAAGGACACCACTGGGGTATGTCGATTGACCTCAATGCCTGTACAGGATGTGGCGCATGTACGATAGCCTGTATGGCAGAAAATAACGTGCCTGTCGTTGGTAGAAAAGAAGTACGACGTGTACACGAAATGGCTTGGATTCGCATTGACCGTTACTACTTCGGTGAAGCGGATAATCCGAATACGGTTTACCAGCCAATGATGTGTCAGCACTGCGATAATGCGCCTTGTGAAAATGTTTGTCCAGTAGCTGCCACCAACCACAGCGCGGAAGGTCTCAACCAAATGACCTACAATCGCTGTATCGGTACACGCTATTGCGCCAATAACTGCCCCTACAAAGTACGTCGTTTCAACTGGCTCGATTACAACCAAACGGATTTGTTTGGTTATAATGAATCAAAACTGGATTCGGACAAAGGCGGTGACACCATGTATATGGCAGACGACCTCACACGCATGGTCTTGAATCCTGATGTGACGGTTCGTGTAAGAGGAGTGATTGAAAAATGTAGCTTCTGCGTACAGCGCATCCAAGAAGCCAAACTGACAGCTAAAACAGAACGCCGCCAACTCAGAGACGGTGATGTAAAAGTGGCTTGTCAGTCCGCTTGTCCTACCGGAGCTATCGTCTTTGGTGATACCAATGACAAAGAAAGTGCAGTTGCCAAAGGCTGGGAAAACAAACGTAACTACTTCGTACTCGAAGAAGTCAACACCCGTTCATCAGTTGGTTATCTGACCAAAGTGACGAATAAGAACGAACAGCTTGATGCCTAAGTAGTAAGTCAAACTAATTATGATATGTTGCTTTGAGTGAAATTTTTTCGAGTACGAGGCGGAGGTTATTCAGCATAGCCGTAGCTACGCTGGATGTTCTCCAACAAAGTAATCGGACAAATTTCGCCAAATGAACTTA